>Ga0210394_10000481_pt1 | contig 84173 bp, 73 predicted proteins | sample IncBWC12MmetaG_FD_160121 | JGI IMG/M metagenome (GOLD analysis project Ga0210394, IMG submission 160121) | Forest soil microbial communities from Barre Woods Harvard Forest LTER site, Petersham, Massachusetts, United States - Inc-BW-C-12-M | ecosystem: Environmental > Terrestrial > Soil >...
TCGTTGCAGCATTGGAGTCCGGTCACAGTGAAGTCCTCACCGCATACCTCGGAGCAATGGCGAAGTTTCACACCTACAGCTTCGGCAACATCATGCTCATCGCACGCCAGAAGCCCGATGCTACCAACGTTGCCGGACTTCGGACATGGAACTCGCTTGGCCGCTTCGTTAAACGGGGACAAAAAGGCATTTTCATTCTGGCCCCGATGGTCGGAAAACGTAGCACGAAGGATGTAGCAACTGACGAGCCGAGTGAAGACGCAACCACGGACGGTCAGCGGACGCTGTACGGATTCCGGGCCGTCTACGTTTTCGATGTCAGCCAGACCGAAGGCAAAGAACTGCCAACACTGACCGAAGTCAACGGAGACGTGAGCGGATACCGCGAGCGTCTGTTCAAGTTCGTGGAAGCGCAAAGCGTCGAGATCAGTTTCTCCGAGAGAATTGCTCCCGCGAAGGGTCTTTCGCATGGCGGGAAGATCACGCTGCTTGCTGGGATGCAGCCAGCCGAGGAGTTTTCCACCCTCGTGCATGAGATCGCTCACGAAATGTTGCACCGTGGCGACCGCCGCACCCTGACCACCAAACAAGTCCGCGAGACCGAGGCCGAAGCCGTGGCCTTCGTGGTTTGCCAATCGGTCGGACTTCAGAACGGAACGGCATCCCAGGACTACATCCAGCTTTGGCACGGAGACGCCAGTCTCCTGCGCGAGAGCTTGGAAGCCGTCCAGCAAACCGCTGCAGTGATCCTCGGGGGCATTGCCCCGGGCATTGCCCCCGAGCCGGCGGTACTCGCGGCCAGATCGTGAAGGTTTGCGCTGACCCGCGCCGCCGAGTTCACCACGGAGAGACCGAGCCTCACTCCAACAATTGCAGCGTGGCCGAGCGCAGGAGCGGAAGCGAATCGAGAAAGAGAAGATCGCAATCACCGCACGGCACCGCATACTAGCGGCCATGTTGGAGCGGGTTTCGGTCCCGATGAAGAAAGCCGACTTGCTCATGGTTGCACAGCATGTCCTCGGTTATGTGCCGTCCAACCGCATCCCACTACTCGCAAAGCGCCACAAACTGGAAAGCGAGAAATCCGATGCATCGATGCATCTCTTTTGGAGCTTCTGCAAAAGCACATCTCCCACTACGACGAGCGCGCATTGTCCCGGCTGATGTTGGAAGTCGGCTTGCTCGAATCGGCTTACGGGAATGGCGCTTACGGCGACACTGCCTCGCTGCTGAAGACGGCACGGCATTACCGCATCGATCCCGAGAAGGCGCAGAGGGCGGTAGCGCAGGGGTTTGCGGCCAAACAGAAGAATAAAGAGCGGAATGCTGCGCCGGACAAGAGTGCAACCTAGATCAGCTCAACGCCATTACTTCTTTCCACGGGCGGAGAGCAAACGCTTTCCCTTCCCACCCCTAGAGATAGGTGCGCTGGCGGATGTCGCCCCCCATGATGCTAAGTGCGACGGTGTGGCGATCCTAAACTGAATGACTTCCCCAGAGTCTTTTCCAAATGGACTGTGACGTCAGCGTTTCCACCTTGCAGTTGGTATCGCACGCGGGAGTAATCTGATGAAGAAGCCGTCCATACGCCTGAGGAACAAAATGGTTTCGGAGAAGTGCGAGGAGGGATGCGTCTTCGGAAATGATGGCTTCTATTTTCTTGTCGCGAATTATGTTGTTCAGAAGTCGCCGTGCCAATATCTGATCGAGGGGGCCACAAAACTTGAAATTATACTCCGCTTCAGGATCCCATTTTACATTTGCGTGGGCGTAAAGACACGGAGCGACCTGCGTACAGTATAGGACCGCACCGAGATGTTTATGCGTGGTAAGAGCTGCCTCGGCGCGCTGCTTTTCCGGTACCATGTTTTGGATAGAGCCCAATTGACAAAGCATGCTTCGAGGGCAACCTACACAGTTAGGCATTTGCTTCTCGTTTCCCGCGTCGATGACTGCGATCGGAAACGGCCGAACGCAGGATTTTCTTCACCCTGTCGTCAAGCCCTGGGAGCTGCAACAGGTTCCGCAAGGGTTCCACTATTCCTGCTTCAACGCAGGCTCGAATCGCATTTTCCTTCTGCCAGATTCCGGTGTCGGCCGTAACTATTTCGAGGAGCGACAGCTCTGCCAAAGAATCCGGCAGCATGCGACGGAGAAGGTCAGTGGGCGACCTGCCTGTTTTCGACCACTCCGCATAGACGCTACGGCAGTGCTCGTTTTTGCCCCCATTGACAGCTACTGACTTAACTGCTTTGATAACACGCTCCTTCAGTTCAGCCGATGCGGCGGCACCTTCAGCAATGAGGCGTGCAACGAACATGTATGCACGAAGATCGTCGCGCTCCTCGGCAAGGATCTGGTCCAGTAACTCCGATATCGGGAAGCCTCGCTCGGCGGCCTTCGAATCGTTTATGGTGAACAGAAAAACAATCGTATCAGCCCAGTTGTCTTGTCCCCACTTCCCGACCGCTTTCTTAATGACCTCAAGAGGAGCTTTTCTGAGAGCGCACGCCGCTAAGTAGTCTCTTATCGTTTGGTGACTCCACTCAATTTCGTCACCTACATCACGGAACAGACCCGTCCTCCTAGTCAATGTACCCATCAAATGTTCTGCAATCAACTTTGCATGAGCCGCTGTTTCTCCTAGTAAATCAGTGATCTCGGCTGCCACAGCGTCGATTGCTGAGTTCTTTTGCGGGCGAGCAGTACCACTAACAAGACGCAATGCAAGGTTTTCAAGGATTGGCAGCACACGGTCGCCGTATTTCCAGAGGCGGGCGTCCACTTCATTGAACAGAGCCGCCCTTTGATCGACGTTGATGCATGAGGAGATGTACTGTCTGTAGAGTTGTGCGCGGCTTCCCGGAAGGCGTCGCGTCTCCAGATAGAGTTGCGCAGCAAGCGTTGTGAGGAGGGGAGTATTGCCAGCATTCCCAAAGCGAAGGGAATTAAACTGTCGAGAAAACTCAGATGTTTCACTTCCAACTAGTTTCTGACAGAGTTCGCCTTGCGCAGAAGCACTTAGCGGCAACATTTCGAAGCGAATGCATCTGTCGAAAAGGTCGCCAAAACTGGGATCGCAACCAGGTCGTGACGATATGACACATCGAGGGGCATCCGATGATTCTTCAAGCACCAATTCGAAGATGAAGTTGATGACTTTCGAGCGCGGGTCGTCAATGGGTGTCTCCGGGACTTCGTCCAACGCATCGAACAGAATCAACCAAGGCGACTGGGCTTCTCTCGACCAATCGACCAGAAAGCCATCCGGCAATTTGGCCCCAACAGTCTCACTAGCGGCCTGCAATCGCGCCTCAGGGAAGCGCATGTCACCGGGCAGACCTTTGGCTCGAATGAGCAAAGGCAGGTGACGCTTTGGAAGACCAATGGCGTCGGGATTGTCCCACGCCAGAGCCGCCAAGTGCCGCAAAAGGGTTGATTTGCCTATACCAGCTTCGCCTTCGATTGCTACATGGCGATGTCCTCCGGCACTAGCCCATTCGAACGCTTCGGCTACGCCAATCGGAGGCCCTGCCGCCTTACAGAGTTTGTCGTCCTGCGCGTTGACTGAACGCGGTGTGCGCAACTTTGCAGGAATGTAGAGTTCATCTAGAGTTTTCCCAAACTTGTTTCGTTGCGTATCCTCGTTGGGTAGACGGCGGCAGAAGCTCCGTACATGGTGAAGGTATCTCTCGATCGCCGTCTCTTGTTGAACCACGCGGGTTGAAATAGGTGACGGTCTGACAGCTGAGAGTTCTTCAAGTAGGTTAGGAAGATCAGAATGTTCTTGGTACGCGATCGGAAGAATGCGACCTTGCAGAGGCAGCTGCTTGCGGGCATTTTCTACCTCGATTTCGCGCACGAAAACATAATGAAGGGCTGCATGCGAGTAGTTCGACGCGATCCATTTGCGAAAAACATCAAAGTTTGGATCGCTGAGTCCCCCGCCTACTGCCGTGCCAATAAACATCAATGTGCGTGTGCCGAAAAAGCCTTTGAGCGTTTGCTGCGCTGTCGTGTCACGCAGTATTTCATCATAGGACCGAATACCAAGGATCACCGAGTCGGGCTGCTTCCAATGACCATGTATATGAACGATGCGACGTCCGCTTTTGCCACGCAATTCGTCATCTAGTTCGAACCGATCCTGCCAAGTGATAGCTGGGAGACCAGTCACTTTTTCTAAGATGCCGTCATAGTTGGTGGTCAAGAACGTAGCATTCAGGCCGGCGACGGCATTTGCTAACTCATGCTTAACGATCCCGTTCTCTAGTTCCCCGACTGTCTCTCGGAGCCAATCGCGGTAGTCTCGACCCGTTCGTCCACCAAGCTTTTCTGTTATGTGCTCAGAAGCAGTCAGCATCTCCGAAATATCCCCGCTGCCCAGTTGCATCAAGCGGATTCTTTTCCATTCCTCTGTCACGAGCTGATGCTCTGTGCAGAACGCCACGCCACTGCGGATTAGTCCAGCCCAGGATGCCACCTCCTGGTTGTCAGTTGCGGCGATTGACAAGCCAGTGCCAATGATTGCCACAAACTGGTTCGTCGGATCTCGATATTCGTCCTTAAGGCGATCAAAAAGGTCGCGCTGCATTATTCACCCGTACAAACTGGCTGCCTATTATAGGCACAGATCCCCTCCTGTGCCGCTGTTGATCGATCATGATTCCACTATCGCGACCTTGGCACGTTAAGTAATCTGCAGGTCTTTTGTTGGCGATTCACCACTGTCGCCAACAACTGACACCTTGGTCGTGCCCGTAGTGGCAATATCTTGCGCCGTTAGGGAAATCGTAATCTCCTTCTGAGTTACTGCTCCGTGTTCATGTACACTGTTTCCAAACTTCACCTGAGTCACGGTGCCAAGGCGGTCGCCGATGATCCTGAGGGTGACAGGAGGGGTTGCCGCGTGAGAAACCGTCGCAGGTTCGAGTCTATCGATGATTGGCGCGGCAAGCTTTCCTGTGCGATTGTCGGCGCCTTTGAAGAGCGTGTCAAAAATATCGGCGAGCTTGTCCGATGCCTTGTCCGCGAACATTCCTACTAGTGCACCAACGGCGATGACCCCAAATTGATTGACGGCTTTAGCGTCCGCTGGAGTGCCCGCCATGAAACCGCCGCGTAGGACTGCGTAAAAGACCACGGCCAGAGCGGCTCCAAGGAAAGGGCGCGTGACATACCACCAGAACCAACTTGCAGTGAGCGTACGGTTGCCAACGAAGTCGCCAAAGGACTTAAGCGAGTGTATGAAGCTCCCCAATCCGCCCGCCAAAATCGCCAGCAAAAGTAGTTGAAGCTCACGGGTTAGTTCGAAAGGCCAACCAAACAAGTTCTGTTTCACGTGCGCCTTTGTAACCGTCATTGCGATTGCGCTCGTCACTTGTTTGTTCGTGATGATATCCACCAACATCGGGTCCACACTGTTTATCACAGCTTGGTCCAGCTGAGCCTGTATCCGGCTCGAATCGATAAACACGGTCGGCTGCTCTTGCTGATTGAATCGAATCTTTGAGTCAGCAGTGAAGTGATCTCCGTAGGCGGTGACGTACAGAACAGGTGCGGCGGTCAAGGTTGCCTGGGTAAATAACTTGTGCAGTACGGGAGGATTTGGTGTTGTTGTGGCCGTGGTACCCGACTGCAAAGGATTAGGCTCTGTTGCGGCTGCAGCACCCGATTGTGTCGACGGAGCCGCTCCAGTCTGCGCAGATTGCCCGAGTGCCTCAGTCTTGATGTCCAGCCCGACCTCGGAGAAATCGATGGAGCCGACGCGCCACAGAAGAGCAACTAGCACAATTCCGATGAAGAGGAGATAGAACGCAAGCACACGGCGCGTAATGATCGGCATCGGATCGCTGTCATTTGCGAGAGAATCAGGCTTGTCTTTGATAAAGAAATAGACCAACCACGCCACTGCAACGGAGACGACGAGAATCAGAAATGTAGCGCCGATGATCTTTTGTGGTTCCCGCAATTGCTGGTCTGGTAGTAGAACCAGAAGGTAAATGAAGCAGGTGGAAGCAGCGAGAAACAAAACAAGCATCCCCCAGCGCGCGGGCTTCGACAGCTTCGCCACGCCGGCGTCGGCGGCTGCGGCCACGATCTGTTTCAGTTCAGCCAAGCCAGCGGCACTTAAAGCGATGCCGATAACGATCGGGGCTAATTCGGCGTTCCAGGTGAATCCGTGCTTAACGAAGTGCAAGACTGCAAGAAAGATCAGATCCAGGCCACAGAGGATCCAGAGCGCCGCCAGTCTACGTTTACTTGCCCCGGTTATGTTGGACGGACCAGGCCCCTCTTTGATCTCAAAGACCAGCACGAAACCTATGACGGAAACCAACAACCCAACTGCGAGAACTATGGTGTGTGCCAGCATCGAACCCCCCCGACTAAGAATTTCGCGAAAACCCCGTACCATGGCGCACCAAAGCACCGCAATGCCGACTCGACTGGCAAATTTAAGCACCTGGTGCGACCCGATCACACTGCGAGATCCAACCAAGCCGGTTCTAATCTACGGCGACCGGCACACTGCAACATATACAGCCCAAGAAGCTATGCCCGATATGAAGTGTTTGAAACTATAACCGGCACCGCCGTATATCCGGCTCCGTCGATAAGAGCCTTGACGCTCTCCGCATTGAGCTGCTTGTGCACGCTGGGGCCAATGCAAACCTGGCGCAGAGGCAGCAGAGGAAGTGAGCCTGGGCTAATCAAGTCGCGCAAACTATAGTAGGGGACCAGCATGTTGCCGCTCACGCGAAATCGTGGTCGCACTGGTATACCGGGCGCGGGCGTGAAGATGAGACGCCACTCGTCTTCCTCTTGGAAATCTGCATTCTTGAAAGTTGGTATGAAGAACCGGATTGCATCTGCGGCTTTCCGAGCCAAGTCAGCGGGGGTCTGCCCTGCGGTAAGCGGGTTGTTAGCATTATTGGGCGCGTAATGTTCGACGGCCCGCTCGATAATATCGGTTTGGGTGAGCGGATTGTAAAAGACTTTCCAAAAACGCAGAAGCCCGTGTACATTGTCCGGGCCTGTTACATCGGCGAACTCTTTAGGTGCGAATTGAAGGCTGACTCCAGAACCATTGGCGCCGTATCCACGCCACTGACTAAGCAGGTTGTCTTTCTCACAGAAACACGATATGTACACTCCTTCTTGCTGGCTGGTGCGTTGGCTGAGCTCGTAAAGATATTGTGTGTCGTACTTCTGAGCTGTGACCGCGGTATTAATCACTTTCCTAGCCACATTGGCGCCATGCACTATCTCCTCGGCATCATTCGAATATCGTGAATGCGTAAGCCAGAGGTCGTGCTTATTCAGGATTCCGACCAGGCCCATCAAATCTGTGTAGTGATACAGCAGCAACCCGCCCTGCTTCAGCTTGCTCTGAGGCGTGAAGATCAGGTCAACATTGTGCGACCCAATCGACTCAAGGAACATCGATAGAGCCGCGACATCGACGAATGGCTCTGAGGCATTCATTTGCACAAAGTAGGCTGTGACGAAGCAGCCGACGCTCCCGAAGCATCACGATATACCTTCGCAGAAACAGAATCCATGTTCCACTAGAGCGTATTCGGAGAGCACAATGTTAATCGACCACTTGTCGGCACGCCATGCGAGCGTAAATACCCGCGCCAAGCAAAATACCATAAGTCTTCAGCTGGCGCCTCTGCCTTGTGTCGACCACCGCTCTTATTTCAGTTCTGATTTCGTAACAAGGGAGTTAAACTGAGCTTTTGATCGCTTGCTGCCGCTGACCCTGCTAGTCCGGGTTCCCGCCGCTCCCTCGCCCTTCGCTGCTATACTCTCCATTTCGCAACTTCCCCGCGCGGGCCCGAAACGTTCACTAGAGGAGTCACCCTCGCCCATGGACCACCTCCGCGTACTGCGGGTCGTCATCGCCTCCCCCGGAGACGTCAAACCCGAACGCGAAAGCATCCCCCGCGTTGTCGAAGAAGTAAATCGCAACATCGCCCACCCTCGCGGACTGCACCTCGAAGTCCACCGCTGGGAAACCGACTCCTATCCCGGCTTCCATCTCGAAGGGCCGCAGGGACTCATCGACCCTATCCTGAAGATCGAAGATTGCGACATCCTAATGGGCATTTTCTGGAGGCGCTTCGGTACGCCAGTTACTGATGCCAAGTCCGGCACCGAGCATGAGTTCCGCCTCGCCTACGAAGCTTGGAAGAAAAACCGCAAGCCACAAATCATGGTTTACTTTTCCCAGAAGCCATACACACCACAGTCGAGAGACGACACCGACCAATGGGGACTCGTGCTGCAATTCAAGAAAGAGTTCCCACGCGAGGGTCTCTGGTGGGATTACAAGAAGAGAGGGGAGTTCGAGGAGCGCACCAGAAACCACCTAACTAACTTTCTGTCCACACAGTTCCCCCTCGACAAGCTAACTCTCGAGCCAGCGGTACTCGCTCCCCGCTTCCAAGTTCCGCCCCCGCCCGCCGACTTCACCGGACGCAAAGACGAACTCCGCAGGCTCCGTGCCGCCATCGAAAAAGGCTGCGTCCACATCTCGGGACTCCAGGGCCAAGGCGGGGTCGGCAAGACTGCCCTCGCTCTCAAACTGGCCGCCGAGCTCGCGCCCAACTTTCCCGATGCGCAAATCTATCTCGACCTCAAAGGCACCAGCGACAAACCTCTCAGCGCCGCCGAGGCCATGTCGCACGTCCTCCGCACCTTCCATCCCAAAGCCAAGCTGCCCGAAGACGAAGAAGAACTCTGTACTCTATTCCGTTTTGTCCTCCAGGACAAGCGCGCCCTGCTCCTAATGGACAACGCCAAAGACGCCGCCCAGGTTCAATCTCTCATCCCCCCTGACGGCTGCACCTTGTTGGTCACGTCCCGCTTCCGCTTCCACTTGCGCGGTGTTACACCAAAGAATCTCGACACACTTTCCCCCGCAGATGCAAAGAAGCTTCTGCTTCGCATCGCCCCTCGAATCGATGGTGAAGCCGAAGCCATAGCCGCGTTGTGCGGTCGCTTGCCTCTTGCCCTCTGTCTGGCGGCAACCTACATCGTCGAGAGCTTTAACATCGTCACTCCGGCAGACTATCGGCAGATGCTCGCGGGCGAGAAGAATCGCCTGAAGCTCTTGGGCGGCGACAAAGGTGTGGGAGCCTCTATCACTCTGAGCTACAACCTGCTCGAAGACGAAGAGCAAAAGCGCTGGCGCATGTTGGCAGTCTTTCCCGACACATTCGATACCGCCGCCGCCGCTGCCGTCTGGGAGATAGAAATCGACGGGGCCAAAGAAACGCTCAGCCGCCTCATGCAATACTCCATGCTCGAATGGAAGGAACCCGCCAGGCGCTACCGTCTGCACGACCTCATGCGCGATTTTGCCCGCCAACGCCTGACACGCGCCGAATCCGATATCGCCTCCCGAATGCATGCCCGGCACTACGGAGCGGTACTGTCGAGAGTTGACGATTTCTATCGGAAGGGTCGCGACTCAATAGTAAATGGTCTTGCCCTCTTTGACCTCGAGTGGGGAAACATCCAAACCGGGCAGGCGTGGGCCGAGACCCATTCGCCAGAGGGCGGCAACGCTGCGAAACTGTGCAGCGGCTATCCCGATTCGGGCGCTTACATCCTTCACATGCGTCAGCATCCCAGCGAACAGGTTCGCTGGAATACGGCAGGGCTCACTGCCGCCCGCCAACTAAGGGACCGCGCAGCAGAGGGCCGTCACCTCTGCAACCTCGGCAACGCAAGCTACTCGTTGGGCCTTTACCGTCCTGCCATCAAGTGTCATAAGCAACACTTGGTCATCGCCCGCGAGGTCGGCGACCGCTCGGGCGAAGGCGTGTCCTTGAACGGCCTAGGTATCGCATACTATTCATTGGGCGACTTCCCCCGCGCCATCGAGTATTACAAGCAGGCTCTCGTGATTGCGCGAAAGATTCCAGACCGTCGCGGCGTAGGTAACGCGCTTGGCAACTTAGGTACCACATACGCCGACTTGGGCAAATACGACCAGGCGATCAAGTGCCACGAGCAGCGCCTGGCTATCGCCCGCACGATGGGCGACCGACAAGCCGAAGGGCAGGCCCTAGGAAACCTCGGCATCGCGCATCGTTCGTTGGGCAAACACAAGCGCGCCATCGGGTACCACGAGAAGGCCCTGGCGATCAATCGCGAAATCGGCGACCGCTGGGGCGAGGGCAGGGATCTCGGCAATCTGGGCTATGCGTATGCAGAATTAGGCAATTCCCCACTCGCCATCGAGTACTACAAACAGGCGCTAGCCATCGCCCGCGAAATCGGCGACCGGCGGAGCGAAGGGAACACGCTGGGGAACATGAGCCTGACGCTGGACAAACTCGGCGAACGCAAGAAGGCCATCGAACACGCCAAAGCCTCGCTAAAGATCCGAGAGCAGATCGAAGACCCCAACGCCGCGAAGGTCAGAAAGCAACTCGAAGAGTGGCGTAGCGCCTGACGAACCGAGCCTCGAACCATCCAACCCGCCCTTAACTCTTTTCCGATCGAACCCTATCCTCCGCCTCGGGCGCGACCTTGGGCGCGGTGCGGAGAAACCTCATCAGTCCCGCGCCGGTGGCCTTTCCCACTCGCTTCTTGAAAAAGTCGGATCAAACGCGGCTGACCCTCATGGCGGGTTCCAGTGACTGATGATCATTCAGTTCCTTACTTCAAAACCGATGTTCTGAGGTCCAGTTGGGAACGCTGCTTCGCAGCGGCTGAAGAATGACACGCCACCCCTGCGAGGGTGCTGTGCGGCAACTCGGGTTGCTGCACGGTTACCACTCAAAACAAAGCAGATGGCGATTCCAGGTTGCTGTGGGGCAACCTGAGACTCTCAAAGAAAACTCCCGCGCCAACGCTTCCCCAGCTCGAAACCCCTTGACACGCATCCATAAAAGTACGACTATTCGATGTATGTCATACAATTAATCTGATGTATGGCATGGAGGAGCGATGCCAGATCAGCCCCAAACTCAGACTCTCTCCCTTCGAATCAGCGAGGGCCTGCGCAAGCGCCTAGATCATATCCGAAAAGTCACCTCATTGCGGAAAGGCGAGGACGTATCGACATCCGAGATTGCCAAGCAACTGCTGGAATCGTCGCCTGCTGACCGGCTCGAAGTAACCGAGCTGATACGGGAGCCAACCGAATGCCTCTTGCGAATTCGTAAGAAATGCGAAGCCGAGCAGCCGCTCTCATTGGCTGAGTGGACGGTCCTCGCGTACTACGTCCAGCAAGGCGCAGATGCCATCTGCAATACCCCGGTTTCCCGTGAGTCCTGCATTGCCTTTCTAGAAGCATTTCAGGCGGTTTATAAGTTGAGGAAAAAACCCAACCCAGGCAAGGACGAGTATTACCTCACTAAGCTTCCAAGCGAATTCCGACCAGGGGAGAGAACGCAGCCCGCCAGCCCCGAGGCGGTGCGGCAGACCGTTGCCGAAACAGTACGACAGCTTGCTGACCCGGCCATGAAGTGGAGACCCATCCTTGCTGGGCGCAATCTGTATGTGTTTCTCGACGGCGATGAAGTTAACGACGCCGATGCCGTGAACCGCGCCCTTCGTCCCTACTGGGAGGGGCTTTGGCGGATGGCCGCGCGCGGTCATTACTTTCTCTACAAAAAGCCGATCCGTGGCAAGGTCAACTCCAGTGATTCTGTCGTCCAGCCTGCAATCCCGAACGTTTTCGAATCTAACTTTGTGCTGTCCTTCGTGCGCGGCGACGGCAACGATGTACTCCTGTCGTTTAGCTTTCCCGGCCCACACGGTCCCGTGTACCCCATGAGTTCCTATCCGATGATTCAGGAGTTTCGCGCGATGTTGAACGGATTGACGGCGAAGTCCCGACACTGGAACGGAGAATACTTCTTTGGATACACGTGGGACCGGGAGGGAGAGACCCAGTTCTCGTTTCGCGCTCATGCAAACGGCATCACCTTTGGCTTTTCCCAAGAGGAGTGGAACGCAGTACGAAAACTCTTCCGCCGGGCTTGGGAGATGCCAGAACTCCAGGCCACATGGGACGAACTAACGATGGAATACGGTGACCTGTGACAACCGGACAGTCATTCCGCACGAAATCGCTCACTGCCAAAGTGACTGAGGAGGAGTATGTCCGCCTGCTGGAACTGGCGACAGCCGCAGGTCAGAGCATGGGCGAATGGGCGCGCACGGTTTTGCTGGCGCAAGTGAATTCCAGCCAAGAGATCATCCTGGCCGAAATACTAGCTTTGCGCATGCTGTACCTGAACAGCGTGCAGATTCTTGGACAGCGACGGGAACTGACCACCGAAGAACTGAGGAAGCTCATTGAGCGAGTGGACCGCGAGAAGCAGGGTAAAGCGCAGGAGCGGCTGAGTGGACAAAATAGCAACCGGCCCAGCCCGGAAAACTCAGCCAACAGCGCCGCCATTTGAACCGGATTCAAGGCCGGTGGGATGCGCTGGAATTCGAGATCGACTGACTTGGGGCGGGAAGGAAGTAAAGCCGTGAACAGGAAATGGGGACGCGACGAGACGTATTACTGGCCGAGCCACAAGCCAGTGTGGACGATCAGCGCCTTTGCTGTCGGAGTGCTAGCACTCTTTGGAATGGCGATCTATCAGGCCAGGGTGCAATGGACGCCGCTACAGCGCTATTGGCTCCCGAACTATCTCAAGACGCAGCTGGCGACAAGCCTCGGTTTTCCCCCGATTAATTACCGTCTCCTCGAAGTGGAAGACCGACAGGGGCGTCACCGATTAGCGGTTGAGACGGATGTCGCACCGTGGGAAGGTCCCCTGCCGCGCGGGGCGACTATTCCGCTGATCCTATCGAAGGAAGCGGCACGGCAGGACCTGCATCTGGCGCTGGAACCAGCGCAAAAATACAAGAATAAGGAACTCAGCGACTACGCTCAACACTGGATTTACCAAGACCAAACTTGGGGCGACTTCCTGCATTGGCCGCTCGTTACCGGTCTAGCAGTTTTCGGCTGGCTGTCGATCTTTGCTGTACCCAAAGACTGGCAGCGGCGGCGCGTGCTCAAGTATGGGCGCCGGACCAAAGGCCCAGAGTTCGCCACGGCGGCGCAGTTCAACCGTAGCCAGCAATCCGATGGCATAGGTTTCATCACAAAAGAGCCGCGCACAGTGGGTGAATTCCTGCTGCAGCGTGACGGGAAACTGGTGCGGATTCCGCGCGAGCGGGAGAGTTCGCATTTCATGATGATCGGCGATACCGGCGCAGGCAAATCGTCGCTTATCCGCCAGATCCTCATGCAGGTGGAAGGGCGGGGAGAAACCGCGATTGTGTACGATCCGGCGCTCGAATACACACCGCAGTTTTACGAGCCCAGCCGTGGCGATGTGATCTTGAACGCGGTAGATGCACGTATGCCCTATTGGTCACCGTGCGATGAAGTGCAGCATGAAGCAGAAGCCGAAGGGTTGGCAGCGGCGCTCTTCAAAGACGATCCCCGCACCAATCCGTTTTTCGTGATGGTGCCGCGCCAGATCTTCGCCCACCTGCTGATCGAGCAACCGAAGCGGACACCGCAGGAGCTACTCGCCATTCTGCGAGATGAGCGCGAGCTGGCAAAGAGACTCAAGGGCACCGAGCACGCGGCAGCAATCTATCCCGATGCGGGACCGCAGCGTGGCGGTATGATCGCAACTCTCAACAGCGTGAGCAATGCACTGAAGCTGTTGCCCCGAAGAGAAGAAGCTAAGGCGAACTGGACGGCGGTGGAATGGGCGCGGCAGCGGGACGGGTGGTTGTTCATCACCAGCCCGCCGGAGTTCCGCGAGAGACAGCGGCCCCTCATCAGCATGTGGCTCGACATGCTGGTGCTGCGCACCATGAACCAGGGCAAGCCCGGTGCGCGCCCCGTCTGGTTCATTCTGGACGAGCTCCAGAGCTTACATGCGTTGCCGCAGTTACACACAGCGATTACCGAGAGCAGGAAGGCCAGAAACCCGGTCGTGCTCGGCTTCCAAGGCCGCAGCCAGCTTGAAGATCTTTACGGTCGCAAGGCGGAAGCGATGCTCTCCCAACCTGCGACGAAAGTCTTTTTGCGCACGGATGAGGCCAACTCCTCAAAGTGGATCAGCCAGACCATCGGCGAAGTGGAAATCGAGCGATTGCGTGAAAGCCGCATGGAAGGGCACTTCCCCAGGAACAGGCGGGATTCCCGCAACTACCAGCTTGAGCGGACGACCGAGCCGTTGGTGATGGCATCAGAAATCCAGGGCCTTCCCGATCTGCGCGCCTATTTGAAAAGTGGCAACCTAGTAGTTCCGCTGAGCTTCCCTTACATCGAGCTACCAAAGCGCCACGAGGCGCTGGTTGAGCGAAAACTCCCGGCACAGCTGCCAAAGGAAGCGAGCGCGCAGACCGCAACCGCGTCTCGGAATGGCGATGTCTGCGTTCTGACGCGCAGCTTGCCACCGCCGATCCCGCCACAGCGTCAGCAGCAAGCGAAACCACGACCGACGCGGGCGGCGAACGATGACCTGCCCTTCTTGGAGTAAAACGATGCTGACCATTTCCAAGCCGCTGTCATCTGGCCAGGCGCAGGCGTACCACAAGGAAGAGTTTGCCAATGCGCGGGACAACTATTACTCAGAAGGCGACCGTGTGCGCGGCGAGTGGCACGGCAAATTGGCCGAACAGTGGGACCTTAAAGGTGAGGTCAACGAAGAGCACTTTGCGCGACTCGCAGATGGCCAGCATCCACTCACGGGTGCGCAGCTGGTGCAGCACCGGGCGGCGATGGAGTACGTCACCGACCGCGGTGAAGAAGTAAAGACAATGGAGCACCGCGCTGGGTGGGATGCGACATTCTCCGCGCCCAAGAGCGTCAGTTTAACCGCACTGGTGGGTGGCGATGAGCGAGTGCGGGCAGCGCACCGGGAGAGCGTCAATGTTGCTCTTGATGAACTCGAAAAATATGTGCAGGCCCGCATTGGCGGCAATCATCCAGCAGAGACAACCGGCAAATGGATTGCCGCGAAATTTGAGCACGATTCGAGCCGCCCGGTCGAGGGCTACGCCGCGCCGCAACTCCACACGCATGTTGTGTTCTTCAACATGACCGAGCGGGAAACCGGCGAAATGCGTGCCCTGCAACCGAGAGAACTGTACCGCTCACAGCAGTACGCCACCGCAATATACCGTTCGGAGTTGGCACTTCGCCTTGTGACCCTTGGTTACGAAATTGAGCAGAGCGTCCATGGCGCGCCTGAAATTCGGGGCTACTCGCAAGAATATCTTGAGGCCAGCAGCCCGCGTCGCCAACAAATCAAAGACCACTTGACGGAAGGAGGACTGAGCGGAGCTGAATCGGCACAGATTGCCGCCCACCGCACCCGCGAAGCCAAATTGAACATCACGCACGAAGAAATGCAGCGCCGCCATGACGAGATGGCGAAAGAGTACGGTAACCAGCCAGAGCGAATCGTGCGTGAGGCTCAGTCCCGCGCTTATGAGATCGCAGCCAGGAGCGAGGAGCAAACGAACGCAACAGCCCGCGAAGCCGTCCGGTACTCGGTTGAAAGGAACTTCGAGCGCGAAGCCGTCTCGGACGAACGTGAGCTGATGCGGGATGCACTGAAACGTGCGATGGGCGAGGCTCCGTTTTCGAGAATTCAGCAGCAATTCGATCAAGCGGTGGAGAACGGCGACCTAATTCAGAAGGAAGCTCACGGCATTAGACGGAGCTTTACCACGGACGAGATGATCGCGCTGGAGCACGGCAATATACGCCTCATGCGTAGCACCCAGGAACAATATCCGGTTCTCGCCGATGACGGCACCCGAAGGGAGATTGAGCACGACTACACGCATCTCAGCAGCAGCCAGCATCGGGCGGTACAGGAGGTTCTCAGCAGTCGCGATCAGATCACGGCGCTTGAGGGCGTAGCCGGGGCAGGCAAAACCACTTCTTTGACAGCCATTCGTGACGCCGCCGAACGCGAGGGCTACAGCGTCGAGGGTTTTGCACCTACCTCGCGAGCCGCGCACAAACTTGGAGAAGCCGGAATCCTCTCGAACACATTACAGCACCACCTTGCCCGTGGAACGCAGGTTGATACCGGAGAAAAACATCTGTACGTGCTGGATGAATCGAGTCTCGCCAGTACTCGGCAGATCAATGACTTCCTACAGCGGCTGGGAGAACTAGACCGAGTGTTGCTTGTGGGTGACGTGCGACAGCACGAAGCTGTCGAAGCCGGACGCCCTTATTACCAGTTACAGGAAGCCGGAATGCGAACCGCGCATCTGGACGAGATCATCCGCCAGAAGGACCCGGCGCTCAAGGAAGCAGTTGAGCAGCTTGCCCGAGGCGAAATTCACGTCGCCGTCGAAAACCTGGACCGCCAAGGGCGGGTACAACAAATCGAAAACCGGGAAGAACGATTCCAGGCAATCGCCCAGGAGTATGCCTGTTTTCCCCAAGGCACGCTGGTGGTTTCCCCAGACAACCAATCCCGCCGTGAACTGAACGGCATAATTCATGACGAACTACAAGAGCGCGGCCAGGTCCAGCCTCACGAGCAGTCCGTCCGTGTGCTGGAGACCCGTCAGGAACTGACCGGCGCAGACCGTGCATGGGCGGAACAATACTTGCCCGGCGATGTGTTGCGTTATTCGCGAGGCAGCAGAGTGGTGGGAGTAACTGCCGGCCAGTATGCCACGGTCACAGACACGGACGCCAAACAGAACCTGCTCACTGTTGAACGCCAGGACGGCCAGCATGTGAGCTACGACCCGCGCCGCCTGCAGGGAGTTTCGGTCTACCGGGAAGCAGAGCGTAATTTCGCCGAAGGCGACCGTATCCAGTTCACCGCTCCCTCAAAAGAGTTGCACGTTGCCAGCCGCGAGTTGGGAACGATTGTACGAATCGATGAACGCGGCGAGATTGCCGTGCGCACCGATTCAGGAAGAGTGGTGGAATTCCAACTGAAAAACCACCCTCATCTCGACTATGGCTACGCCGTTACGAGCCACAGCAGCCAGGGCCAGACCGCCGACCGTGTACTGATCCACGCCGACACCGAAGAAAGCTCGCACCTGGTAAATAGCCGCATGGCGTATGTCGCTGTCTCACGTGGACGCTACGATGCCCAGATTTACACCAACGACAAATCGGAACTCGCGCAGCACTTGAGTCGCGATGTTTCACACAGCACGGCCATCCACACCGGCCAAGACCATGCAGGCACGACACATTCGCAGGCCCATGTTCAGGGTGAGGCGCTCGGAATGTGAGAACGGGTTGAAATGGAGTAGCACCGTGAACGCAGCAGAAGACAACGAACCATTCGTAACGCCTGAAGAAGCAGCAGTCTTTCTCAGGATCAGCCCCGTGACGGTAAAGAAGATGGCACGGGAAGGAGAGCTCCCCGCACACCCGATAGGAAACGGACTTCGCAAGCGCTGGCGCTTTCGAATTTCTGAGCTGGTTTCCCACATGCGTTGTCGTGTACAGTCAGAATCGTCATCCGTGCGCGCTTTAAGGAGGAAAGCTTCTTGAAACGCACACAGCAAGACGTGGGCACGATTGTCCGCAAGAAGAAAGCGCGAGGCCCGGATGTGTGGGTTTGGCGCTTTTACGAAACGGACGAGATGGGCATTACGCGAAAGCGCAGCGTAATGTTAGCGGGAGATGCGGAAGGATGGCCAACGGAAGATCATGCCTGGCAAGGGTCGAGAGAGTTTCGATACCAACGGATGGACCAGTCTTCCAGTCAATCGTTCGGAGCATTGGTAAGGCGATACATGCATGAAGCAATGCCAGAACGGTATTCAACCAAGAAGTCCTACGTATCCATTTTGAAGGTGCACATTTTGCCGCAATGGGGCGAGGCTCCTGTGGCCGAAGTGAAAAAGCCCCTCAAGGTGGAACAGTGGTTGAAGGAGCTGAAGCATTCCCCCAAAACGAAGTCCAACATAAAGGGTCTCCTGCATCGCATTTTTGAGTACGCGATGAAATGGGAAATTTTGGAGACTCAGAGAAACCCGATGCAGTTAGTCGAAATCAAGGGCGTGACGAAACGGGTTCGCAAGAAAGTTGTGCTTACAGTCGAGCAATATCAGGCTCTTCTCGCAGAGCTTCCGTACCACATTCAAGTGATGGTCATGATTGCTATGTGCCTGGGCTTGCGCATCAGTGAGATCAGGGCATTGCAGTGGCCGGACTTTGATTTGAAGGGGCGGATACTGACGTTGACCCGATCCATTGTGGGCCGCTACGTCTGGAACGGCGGAAAAACCGGAGCTTCAGAGGACGAAGTGTTTCTGGATTCCAAGCTGGTGTCCGTTCTGGAGGATTGGCAGAAGCGATGTGTCGAAACGCCGGAGGCTTGGCTATTCGCTAATGCGGATACGAAACGCCCAGTCCACGGCGATGCCATTCAGAAAGACTACTTGCGACCGGCTGGCGAAAAGATCGGATTGCAAGGAGTAGGCTGGCACAGCTTTCGGCACACCTATCGAACGCTGATTGATGATATAGGCACGCCACTCGGGGTGCAGCAGCGCCTCATGCGGCACGCCGACATCAAGACGACCATGAATACCTACGGCTCAGCATTTGAGAAGACCAAGCGCCGAGCCAATAGCCGGGTAGCAGACCTTGTTTTGCCACCCGCGATCAAAAAGCAACTGAAGGATAGGGCGAAGGAAGTTTCCCTGAAGAATTTGAGGCCCGAAACAGCCACGATTCAGTGATTTTGGAATTGGGGACTACGCCGGTAGTCCCCCAAATCCGTAAGTGGTTGCGGGGGGTGGATTTGAACCACCGACCTTTGGGTTATGAGCCCAACGAGCTACCAGACTGCTCCACCCCGCACTTGGATCATAGCAACCATGCGGAGTGCCGTCAAACATTGCCCACGACCACTGCCGCTCAAATGGGGCTAACTGGCACGCTGGCCGCCAATTCCGCCCTGTCGTTTGGCGAAATCGAGGCCCGCGCCGTAGAGTAACCGTGAAACTCCGCAAGCCCCAACAACCCAGACGCAAGACGAAGGAGGCACATGTTGAATCCCGACCGTTTTCCCGGCAGCCTGTTTCGTTTATGGAGGTTTCCTCCATGGCGATCTTCTTCACGTTCATGGGGATCCGCGGGGAGGGCTTTGGGCGCCTCGGCTGGAATTCTGGCGCTGGTGTTGGTGGTCTGCATCTCGGTTCATCACGCGCCTTACGCAGCCGCCTCCGATGCAGGGCCCTTGGCGGCGAACATTGTTCGGTCTGCGACGGATCTCAACTGGCGACAAAGTCCTGTATCGGTTCTCGGTTCGCCGGGCAAGAATTCGGTCACGCTCGACCCGTGTCCGCCCGGCGTGTTCGCAACTGAACCCTGGTATTACATATATATTGCTGGCAGGGGAACTCCTGAAGCTGTCCGGGTCACCGGCGGAACGTGCAAAGGGGATGGCCGGCCGGGGACGCTGGAGTTTACGACTGCAAATGCTCATCCTTCCGGCTACGTGGTGAGCAGCGCTTCAGGCGGTATTGAGGAAGCTTCCATTGCGGCGCGCTTTACTCCCACCAACCCAACCGGGATTTCGCAGTCGGGCAGAGTCGTGATTCCTCCCGGCGAATACGATGTCTTCGCTCCCATTTCTATTCGAGCCGTCAGCCAGACGATCGATTTCGCAGGTTCCATCTTGAATTGCTACACACCGAACGACCCGTGTCTCCTGGTCGGCGACCACGCCAACCCCGGCTTGGCCGTCAACGTCACTCTAAACAGTCCTCGTGGCCGGCCCATGATGGTCGGCGGAACGAAGCCATTTATCGAAGTGAACGGGCAGCAGACGCGCATCTTCAACGTCAGTGCTCGCCGCCCGCCAAGCGGTGCGAGTTTCGGTTCCTACGTGCAGGTCGACGACGATCAGGCGTTCTTGCTCGACGGATTGGATTCCACTTTGGGCGGGGGCGTAACCTGTAATCCATCGTATTGCGGCGCGTTCGTTACGGCTCCCGGCCCCTTCCAGCTCTGGGCGGCCGTCGGGTGGCTGAAGCACCTCAATCTTTCCCTGCAATGTCAGGGCAAGGGGGTGGACTGGCTTTCGGGGAACGGCCTGAAGATTTCCGACAGCGTGATTCAGGGCTGGTCGGTTTTTGGGGTTCGCGTCAGCAACCAGCGTGGCGGATACGGAGGGTTTATCTCGGACAACGTGTACTACGAGGCTGCCGATTGCAAAAACTCTAGCCCACTGGGAAACGTGGGGAACGCGGCGATTCTGGCCGAGGGTGTTCACGTCAAGGTGAGTGGATTGGCCAACAACGGCGCTTCCGCTGTGTTCCCGAACTGGGGTGCACGTGCGGGTTCTCGCGACTGGCTCTACTGGGTGGTCCCGGTTCACGCCCAGTTCGGCGATGGCGTCCCGCTACCCGCCGGATACGCTTTCACGAATGGTTCGGGCAGTATAACGGGAACCTTCCCCAGGATCGTGGGAGCGGCGGGCTACAAGATTCTTAAGATCGACTGGGATATGAAAAACACTCCACCCTTCCCCGAAGGCACGGGGGACTATCTTGTGGCTACAGTTCAGCAGAGTTCGTGTGCGACGCTAGTCTGTCAGTTCACCGACAATGGAGGAAAGCTCGCGTCTTACAGCATTGCGGGGGAAAATCTCTCGGCGAATATCTATATGCCGAGGTTAGACTTCTGGCCCGGAGCGGTTGTGATTTCATCTGGGGCGGACATGTCGGCCGCCTCGTACCACAGTTTCGCGCCACCGCTGCAAGCCGATGTTCTGGGCATCGGTGCGATCGTTAGCACGATTGCCTCGGGAGCCGTGACCGGAGAAGCCCATAGTCTGATCATGTCGGGAGCGGTTCCTCCGGCTGCGGCCAACCTGGAGGCAGTGCACACCAACGGCGCAGGAGAAATACCCGGAGCGACGATTTTGAAAGCCGCCAACGGCGTGGGGACCCGGGAGAATGGCCTGAAGGGAAGATTGAACTTCGGACACCACGGTCTCGATATTGGTTTCACCCCGCTGATTACCCTGGGCGACAGTAACTGGGGCAAGACCTGGACGAGCGGGAATCATCGTCCGGCCGCGGATGCAAACGATCTCGATCTGGGCTACGAGGGCAACATCGATACTCTCTACAGCCGGGCCCAGAAAGAGGTTCGCGAATACGTAGGAAAATTTCCCGACGGCAGCCCGCAAGAGAAGCTGACTGCCGCGGCCAAGACCTTCAATGTGCCGGTGACCATCAATGGAAATCTCACGGTCACCGGAAAATGCGTGGGCTGCGCCGGGGACGCTGGCGGCGCCGGATCGGCTGCGGGCGGTGGCGGAGCGCGGTGGGCGGTTTCTTTGACTGGCCAGAAGGCAGCCATTGCGGCTACGAATTTGTGCGTATCTTCCGCGTGCGGACCGGGCCAGTACCGGGTCAATTATTACCTGGACTCGACCGCCGCGTGTTCGTCCCCGGGGAATGCGGCGGCTTCGCTGACATTGGGGTGGAAGGATGAAACCAGTGCCAGAACTTTCCGCGTGCCGCTTTCGGGAGCAGGCATTTCCGGCGGTAACAGTTTGTCGTTGGGTGGCACCTCGAATTTTGGTGGCGGCACGATCTCTGTTTGGTCGGCAGGGAATGCGGCGATTACTTATTCGACCGCGTACACAGGTTGTGCGGCGGGTGCAGGCAGTTATGCACTACGGATCGCGGTAGAGAAGGTGCAATGATGCAGGCGCTGGGCACATAACGCTGTCATCCGTCGAGACGGAGCAACGAACCCTTGGGCAATAGGTCGGGTGACTGCCTGACGGATCGCCAAATCTCATCCACTACACTGTGCAATGAGCAAAAATTGTGCCCCCCCCCGAGAATTTCACCCATCAACTCGTCCAACATGTTCGCAGTCCCACGCCCGTCCCAGCGAACGCCGTCGGGTGGTTCCGCCGTATCAAACACCTTGGCGCGGACAGAATTGTAGTGGGCGAGGGATGGAGTATTGCATCCCACAAAGGTGGGATGGAAATTCAGAATTTTCAGTCCCGGAGTAAACAACGACCTTCGGAACACATCGACGGCGAATGACCTGTCGGTGGCGTCAAAAGCCGTATCGTCTTCGAAATAGACCGGCAGGCGCAAAATCCCTGAAGGGTGGATCATCGGTAACAGGTAACCCTGGCAAGCGGTCGGATTCTGGGAGTCCGCCACAATGCCTGCCTTTGCGAGCGCGCGCATACGAAAAGAATCCTCTGCGAAGCAGTGGTTGCGTACTGTACGTGCCCCGGGGAAAACGCGCTGGCAATATTGGACGACCTCTTCCACGCTAGCGCCGTGCGACGAGCCGCCCATGAAGTTGGGATGCCAGCCTTGTTCGATGATGCCTTTCTTGACGGCGTCATCGAGTGTTGCGGATGGACTGGTCCGAAATATGTGTGCAGGCTGACCCCATTTGCCAAGGCGTTCGAGGAAAATCGTATTGGCCCACTCCGGCGACCAGTCCTGGTCGGCGGTCAGGACGAACACAGGTTCCGTCGCAACCCGGCCCCACAAGCGTCTGGCGTCAAGCATGATGCACCTGGCCTGCAGGGTCTAACCGGTAGCGCTCTCCACATTTGCCGCAGGTGGCGAGATCAGATTCGAACTGAAGTTTCGACCGGCAAACGCAAACCTGCGCGGCGACTTTCGCAGGCGAGCCATAGGCGAGGGAGTGGGGCGGCAGGTTCCGCGTTACCACTGCCCCGGTGCCGACATAGCAGTGGTCTCCGATCGTGAGACTTTGGTTGACAGAAACGTTTGGCCCGAGCCACACGCCGTCGCCTAGGGCTGCTCCCCCTGAAATCTCCGAACAAGCGACGATAGAGCAGTTCTGTCCGGTGTGTGCAGAGTGGGCGAAATGGACGAGATTGTCGATGGTCGTATGCACTCCGACAAACGAGAAATCACCGAAGAGTCCCCGGTCGATGCAGGTGGAAGACCCAACTTGCACGCCTGCGCTTAGCCACACTCCCCCCGCATGCGGGACAATCGTACGCCGGCCGCGGATGACGGCATTCTCGAAGCCATCACCCCCTACTGTGGCGTTAGGCTTGATACATACCTCTGCTCCGACAAAGGTGTTGGGCAGAATCACGGCACAGGCGCCAATTACAGCGCCAGCTTCAATGTGGACATTGTCCGCGATCACCGCCTTCTCGTGGACGCGGGCAGTAGGACTGACGAAGGGCTGCAGGCGTTCGAAGTTGCCGTTCTCGGCCGCCGCCGCGAACGCCGTGTAGAAAAGGTCATGCGGATCGCCCTCGACGATGAGTGCGGTATTGCCTTCCGGCAGGCAACTGCGCAAATCGGCCCGGGTCACCACGGCAAGATCGCTGCCACTTCGTAACAAGCCTGCAAAACGAGCCGATGTTAGGTAAGTGATGGCGATGCCGCCATCGATGTTGGATAAGCCGTCCAAAGTCGTGAAGCGGGAGACCTCGCCGTCTCTGCCATCCAGGGCCATTCCATTTTGCCGGGCGAGTTCTGAGAGCAGCAGCCCGCGACACTGAAGCCTGCGAGGGCGCCCACCGCCGGAGACAAGTTCATGAGCAGGGATCATCGAAATTATGCGGTTATGATGTTAACAGATGGCTTGCTGAGAAGTTCTTGCGATTGGGCTGCGTACACACTAGAGCGTTCCCATTCACGTAATATTATCCCTGCCAATGCGGCAGTGACCCTATGTGCGGAATTTTTGGCATTGTCGCGCGCAACGCGCGGATCCCCGACGGTGTGCTCGAGAGCGGCACGCAGTCGCTCGCGCACCGCGGGCCTGATGATTCAGGCACGATTCTTCTGCGCGATTCCGTTCCTGACCCGGTTGAAATCGGCTTGGGAAACCGGCGTCTGGCGATTCTCGACCTCTCTCCGCTGGCCCACCAACCCATGCACGACGCCGAAACCGGCAACTGGATCGTCTACAACGGCGAGATCTACAACTTCCGCGACGTCCGGGCCGAACTCGAAAAAGGCGGCACAATTTTCGTCAGCCACTCCGACACCGAAGTTGTCCTGAAGGCTTACGCGCGTTGGGGCGAGGAGTGCCTGGCGAAATTCCGCGGCATGTTTGCTTTCGCGATCTGGGACGCTCGCCGCCACCGCCTGTTCATTGCCCGCGATCCCATGGGGATCAAGCCGCTCTACTATGCAGAGGCCAGTTCGTATTTTCTTTTTGCTTCCGAAGTCCGAACATTGCTTGGCACTGGTCTCGTGCCGCGCCACATCGACCCGGCAGGTCTGTTGAACTACCTCACTTTCGGGTCGGCCTATGACCCGCTCACGTTGGTGGAGGGAGTTCGTGCGCTTCCCGCGGGCCACACTCTGACCTGGGAAGGCGGAACCCTGCGCGAGTCCGCGTATTGGGATTTGGTGGACGAACCGGGAACAGCGGTACGAACTCCAGCTTCGTTGCTTGCCGAGAATGAGGACCAAACCCCAGACCGCTTGCAGCCGATGCTCGAAGAAGCCGTTCGCTTGCAGCTAGTCAGCGACGTGCCGGTGGGAGTGTTTCTTTCCGGGGGCATTGACTCGAGCGCGCTGGTCAGCATTCTCAGCCGTGGGGGCGTCACCCCGAGCACGTTTTCCATCGTCTTCCGCGAGGCAGATTTCTCCGAAGCGCAGCACTCGCGGGCGATCGCCGCCAGGTTTCGCACCGATCATCACGAGATCAATGTTTCTCAGACGGATGTCCTGACCGCGATTCCTGACGCCTTGCGCGCGATGGACCTGCCGACCATGGACGGAATCAACACCTACTTCGTTTCGCGGGAAGCGCGGCGCGCAGGCCTGAAAGTCGCCCTATCGGGGCTGGGCGGGGACGAAGTTTTTGCCGGGTATTCCTCGTTCCGCACCGTCCCGCGCATGGAGCGCTTCGCTCAGTTCTGGAGACAGGTGCCGAGCGTGGTTCGCAGTCCAGTCGCCTCGGCATTTGCCGCACTTTCGCCAGCCAATGACCAGAATCGCAAGCTGGCGTCCCTGGCGCGCGACAATGGCCGGGTCCTGCATCCTTACTTCCTCAGCCGGATGCTGTTTACGCCCACCCAGTGCGATCTTCTGTTCAGCCAGGCCGATGGGTCTGCGGCTGATCGCGCTGCACAATCGCAACGGGATCGACTGCAGCGCGCCCTTCCGCTCGATGCGGTCAATCGCGTTTCCTATCTCGAGTCGCGCTGTTATATGCTAAATACACTGTTGCGCGACGCAGATTTTATGAGCATGTCGCAGGGTCTGGAGGTCCGAGTTCCCCTGATCGATCACCAGTTGGCCAAAGCCGTCCTGGCTCTTCCGGGCGGGTGGAAGCTGAATGGTACCCCGAAGAAACTTCTGGTTGGAGCACTGGCGGGATCGCTACCCGACGAAATCGTGCATCGTCCGAAGCGCGGCTTTACTCTGCCCTTTGAGCGCTGGATGCGGCAGGAGCTTCGAGCGGAGATCGAGCCGGTGCTGGGGAAAAAACGGATCAGCGAAGGCCCACTGGGAGGACTGCTGGACTCCGCTCATGTGGACCGAGTCTGGAAGGGTTTTCTGGGCGGCGAGACTTCATGGTCGCGTCCGTGGTCCTTGTACGTCCTGCAACGCTGGTGCGAACTGCACCTGTAAATCGCTTCCCCATGCAGAAAGTCGAAGAAATCGCCAAATCGCAGCCTGTCACGCCAACCGGAAAGCTGCCGGTCAGCGTGATCGTGGCTGCGCGCAACGAGGAGAAGAATCTCCCGCGCTGCCTGGAGGCGCTGCGCAATGTTGGCGAGGTCTATGTCATCGATTCCCAGAGCACCGACGCCACTCCCGAAATCGCGCGCACCTTCGGCGCCAAACTTGTGCAGTTCCACTACCAGGGTGGATGGCCCAAGAAACGTCAATGGGCCATCGAGAATCTGCCGCTCGAGTTTGATTGGATCTTCCTGGTCGATGCCGACGAAGCACTTACGCCCGAACTGGAAGAGGAAGTTCGCGGGGCCGTCAAAGATCCAAGCATCAATGGCTACTATGTTTCTCTGCGGATGTACTTTCTCGGCCGGCTGCTTCGCCACGGGGGAGCGGGGTTCTGGAAGTTGTCACTGTTTCGCCGGGGCAAAGGCGGTTACGAATGCCGCCTGAAAGATCAGGACTCCTCCATGGCTGACATGGAGATTCATGAACACGTTGTAGTTGAAGGTGAAACAGCCAGGCTGCGGAATCCGCTGGCTCACCGCAATGTTGAGTCGCTATCCCGCTACATTCGGAAACACGATGAGTACTCCAACTGGGAGGCGAAGGTGTGGCTGGAGAGCGAAGCGAACGGCCAACTCGCGCCGTCAATTTTCGGTACCCAGGCGCAGCGCCGCCGCTGGCTCAAGACCAGGTTCCTCGGCATTCCGGGCGCGCCGCTATGGTTCTTTTTGTTCAAGTATCTGTTTAGCCTGGGATTTCTGGACGGTGTGCCCGGCCTGATTTATTGCGGATTTCAAGCGGTACAAGTGTTTCACGTGAAGTCGAAGATCTACGAGTTGCGAAGGGCGCGCGAGAACGACTGAATGAGCGGATTGCTAGAAAATACGGTCGTGGCATGGCGTGGCGTAGGCGGAGAGTATTCCCGCCTGCCGCCGTTCTCGCCTTCTCAGTGTTACCCGGAATATACCTTTGGCGATACCTCATCAGAGCCGAACCCTGCCTACGAAAGTGTGCGCGGCTGCTTCCACACTGCGGGCCTGGATCCTGCTCACTTCGGCACGCCCGAATGGAATCCACTTCAGGAATTGATCCATCCGGGTGAGACCGTTTTGCTGAAGCCGAACATGGTCCATCAACGCCATCCCCGCGATCCCGAGGGCTGGCGTTACGTCATCACACACGGCAGCGTGATCCGAGCCGTCGCAGACTACGTTTGGAAGGCGGTTGGCCCCACAGGCAAAATCATTCTGGCCGACGCGCCGCAGACGGATGCGTCCTTCTCGGAAATGTCGTGTCTTCTCGGCCTGGACGCGATCCGCGATTTCTACCGAGCTCTCGGCTTCTGCTTTGAAGTCATTGATCTGCGTCAGGAAGAGTGGACCACGCGCGGCGATGTCGTGGTGGAGCGGCGCAAGCTTGCTCCCAATCCTTACGGATCGGTCGCCTTCGATTTGGGCCAGGCCAGCGAATTCGCAGACCATCGTGGCGCCGGACACTACTACGGCGCGGACTATGATGCCGGCGTCGTCAACCGTCATCACAGCGAAGGACGGCACGAATATCTGGTTGCCGGTTGTGCTATCCAGTGCGACGTTGTGTTCAGCCTGCCGAAATGGAAGACACACAAGAAAGCGGGCATCACAGCGAGTCTCAAGAATCTGGTGGGAGTGAATGCTGACAAGAACTGGCTGCCGCATCACACCGAAGGTGCGCCGAGGCTCGGGGGGGATGAGCATCCCAATCCGGACTTGAAGCACCGCACCGAGCGCAAGATGGCGGCCGCCATTCGCGGTCTGTCGCACCGGATCCCGGTGGTTGGGCCGTGGGTCCATCAGGTTGCGCGTAGCGTTGGGAAGCCGGTCTTCGGCGACACCGAAAGCACCGTGCGCAGCGGGAACTGGTTTGGCAACGACACCATTTGGCGGATGTGCCTCGACCTGAACAAAATTGTGTCTTATGGCAATGCCGATGGTTCTTTGCGCGATACACAACAGCAGAATCGCAAGCGGCACTATGTTCTCGTCGATGGAATCCTGGCCGGCGAGGGACGAGGACCGCTGAATCCCGATCCAGTTTCAGCGGGAGTGCTGTTGTTTGGCGTGCACCCGCCCAGCGTGGATGCGGCGTGCGCTTACCTCGCGGGTTTCGATCCAGAGAGGATTCCAATCGTGTCGCGAGCTTTTCAGTGCCGGAATCTTCCTCTCTCGGACCACGGCTGGCGCGACATCGTGCTGCGCAGTAACCATGCTGCATGGAACCGGCCTCTGGTCGAAGTGGCAAGCCGGGACACGTTTCATTTTGCGCCGCACTTCGGATGGAAGGGGCACATCGAACAGTCTGCCGAGTTCGAAACTTCTGTGCTCAAAGCCGGCGAGGCGGTCCCGCAGCCATGAGTGAATCCGTTCTCGTCGAGCAGATTTATCCCCGCCTGCCGGTCTTCCTGCAGAACGCTGCTTGCTGGTACTACGGGAAAAAAGAAGCGCGCACGCGATTTGGAAATGTCTTCGAGCAGCGCCTGCGCGAATTAATGGATTCGGAGCGATGGAGTGCCGCCGAGATTGAAGCCTATCAAAATCAAAAGATCCGTCATCTCGTTCGTCACGCCTATGAAAATGTTCCGTACTATCGCGAACGCTGGAAGAGTTTGAGATTGTCACCGGAAGACATTCGTAGTCGCGGAGATTTGCCGAAGCTTCCAGTGCTGACCAAGGAGGACGTGCGGCAGAATTGCGACCGGCTGGTTGCTCAAAATGTCCCCAGGCGCGATCTGGTATTTCGCCACACCAGTGGAACGACCGGAAAGGCTCTGCATTTTTACGTTACGAAAGCAGCGATCGCGTTCCAATGGGCGGTGTGGTGGCGTCACCGCATGCGTTTCGGCATTGAGCCCGGAGCATGGCACGCAAATTTCACAGGTAAGAAAGTTGTTCCACTGGACCAGCGCACGCCGCCTTACTGGCGCTGGAACCGGCCGCTACATCAGGCATTGCTGACCATGCATCACCTCACGGCAGAAAAGATTGGCAGCGTGATCGAGTTTCTGAACTCACAACGCTTCGAGTTCTATTCTGGATATCCGTCCATCATCCATATGCTGGCGCTGCATGCCAGCGAGGCTGGGTTGGTTCTTAATTCACCTCCCCGTGCCGTTTTCACGGGAGCCGAGAACATGCTCGACTTTCAGCGCAGAGACATTCAGAAATTTACCGGCGCGATTCTGAGCGATCAGTATGGTTGCTCCGAAAGCTGTGGGAATGCGTCGCACTGTCCGGAGTTCGTCTACCATGAAGACTTCGAGTTTGGGATCATGGAAGGAGTTGAGCTCCAGCCTGGCAACCCCGCGCGCTCGATTCTGTGTACTGGTTTTGCCAACGACGCTTTTCCGCTGATACGTTACGAGGTGGGCGATACTGGAGTCTGGCAGGAAGCGGGGAGCTCCTGCCCGTGTGGGCGCAGTTCGAGGGCCTTGCTGCGGATTGAGGGGCGTGAGGACGATTATGTGATCACGCCTGAGGGCACGCGCATCATGCGATTTGATTATGTGTTCAAGGATGCCATGAACGTAAAAGAAGTGCAGATCGTTCAGGAGCAGCTGGGGGAGATCACGGTTCGGTTGGTACGCCGTCCCGGCTATAACGCCGGGGATGAAGCTGAGATCAGCCGCGAAATTCAGCGATGGATCAGTCCACGGCTCGCGGTTCGATTTGAGTACGTAGAAGAAATTGAAAGGCAACCAAACGGAAAGTTCCGGGCGGTTCTTTCGCAGCTAAAATCTCCGCAGTTAAAATCAAAGACGGATGCTCCGGTTGCTGAGCAGGTGAATCGCTGAAACAAGTCCTCCAACACGCGCGCACCGGCGAGATCCTGGTGGAAGAAGTCCCGGCGCCACAGCTTCTGCCCGGCTGCGTGCTGGTTCGCATCGCGGCCTCGGTGGTGTCGGCCGGAACCGAGCGTGCCTCGGCTGAGTTTGCCCGGAAGAGTCTGCTGCAAAAGGCACAGTCCCGGCCCGATCTGGTGCGGGAAGTCATCAGCAAAGTGCAGCGTGACGGAATCTTCTCGGCGATTCAGGCGGTACGGAGCCGCCTCGACCAGCCACAAAGCCCCGGCTACAGTAGCGCCGGAACCGTTATCGCGGTGGGTGGAGGTGTCGTCGACCTTCGGCCCGGCGATCGCGTCGCTTGTGCGGGCGCTGGATTTGCTGTGCATGCTGAGGTCGCGTGTGTGCCGCGGTTGCTGGTGGCGCGCATTCCCTTGCGCCCGAACGTCGGCGATGAGCTTCCATTCGATCAGGCTGCTTTCGCAACCCTCGGCGCGGTTGCTCTTCATGGCATTCGGAATAGCGAGGCGAAACTGGGCGACACGGTCGCGGTGATCGGTCTGGGTCTGCTGGGCCAGCTCACGGTGCAACTGCTGAAGGCGGCGGGATGCCATGTTTTGGGAATGGACATTGATCCGTCGCGCGCCGATCTTGCCCGGCAGATGGGTGCGGATGGCGTGGCCAATTCAGCCGCGGCTTTTCGCGACCTTTGCGTGGAAACGTCGCGTGGCGCGGGCGTCGACTGTGTCCTGATCACCGCCGAGACCTCGAGCAGCGATCCCGTCAATCTGGCCGGCGCCGTCGCGCGCGATCGCGCGGTGGTAGTGGCTGTGGGCACCGTCGGCATGGACATTGAGCGCAAGGCCTACTATGAGAAGGAACTCGACTTTCGCATTTCGCGTTCCTACGGACCTGGCCGTTACGATGTAGCCTACGAGCAAAAAGGGCGCGACTATCCCATCGGATACGTGCGCTGGACCGAAACCCGCAACATGGAAGCGTTTGTGCAGTTCCTTGCCGAGAAGAAAGTCGACGCCGGCGCGCTGATCACGCATCGCTTCTCGATCGAGCACGCTCAGAGCGCCTACGATTTGATCACCGGCAAGTCACGGGAGCCATTCCTGGGAGTGGTGATTGAATACTCGGGTGGCGAAGCCGAGTTGCCTGCGCTCGCGGTCGTCCCTGAGCCAGCAACGGTCTCACCGCGGCCAGCAGAGGCGGCGGGTGTTTCGGTCGGACTGCTCGGCGCCGGAGTGTTTGCGGCTGGCACGCTTGTTCCTGCGGTGAAGGCGTCATCCAATACGGTGCTGGTTGCGGTGTGCGCAGCTACTGGATCGCACGCGCAACACGTCCAGCGCAAGTTTGGCTTCGGCCATTGCACCACCGATGAAGGCCAGCTTATTCACGACCCCGGCGTCAACGCCGTAGTCATCGCCACGCGCCATCACCTGCACGCCAAGCAGGTGATGGCGGCGCTCGCTGCAGGGAAGCATGTTTTCTGCGAGAAGCCGCTTTGCCTGTCCGAAGACGAATTGCGCTCGATTGTTGGCGGCTATCTCGGGATTCCTTCTGCCCAACGGCCGGCGCTAATGGTGGGCTTTAATCGCCGATTCGCGCCCATGACCGCGAGGATGAAATCATTTCTCGCGCCCATCACCGAGCCATTGGCGCTGCATTATCGAATCAACGCCGGGTACCTTCCCGCCGACCATTGGGTCAACGATCCCGAGCAGGGAGGCGGCCGCATTCTCGGCGAGGTCTGTCACTTCGTCGATCTGCTGATGTTCCTCGCGTCATCGCCCATCGTTGAAGTCGAGGCGCGCCCCCTCGGCAACTCCGGCCGTTACAGTGGTGACAATGTGTTGGTCTCGTTGCGTTTTCACAACGGCTCCGAGGGAACGATCAGCTATCTCGCCATTGGCGACCGGGCATTTTCGAAGGAGCGCATCGAAGTATTCGGCGGAGGCAGCACCGCGTTCCTGGAGGATTTTCGCCGTCTGGAACTGGTGCGCGGGGGCCGCAAAGAGACGATTCATTCGCGCTGGCGTCAGGACAAAGGACATCGCGGCGAGTGGAACGCTTTTTCGCAGTCCGTCCTGCGGCAGAACGAGGCGCCGATCCGGTTCGAAGAACTGGTGTGCTCGACCCTGGCTACGCTCCGCATTGATGAGTCGGCGGCCACCGGAAAGCGGCTCGCAGTGGACTCCGCTGCATTCCTCGAATTGACTCAGAGAATATTCAGCGCCAATTCAAGCCGGACCGCCAGCTTGACCGAATGATCCAATCAGGCGTGCAACGTCATTAGGAGACAAACGTAGTTCATGCTCATTTTGGGCCTCAACATGTTTCATGCCGACGCCTCAGCGGCGATCGTGCTCGACGGCGAAGTGAAGTTTGCGATTGCTGAGGAGCGTCTGAACCGTCATAAGCACTTTGGCGGATTCCCCTCGCTGGCCGTCAAAGCGTGCTTGGATGCCGTCGGCGCGAAGATCTCTGCCGTCGACCACGTAGCCGTCGGCCAGGACAGCGACGCGAACCTCGCGAAGAAAGTTCAATACGCGCTGGCGAACCCGGCCAAGATTCTGAACTTCATTCGTCTTCGCCGGCGCAAAGAAGCTATGCGCGACGTGCGCTCGCTGCTGGCGAAAGCACTGGACGTCGATCCGGCGAAGTTTCATTTTCAAGAGCACCACCTCGAACATCACATCGCGCACATTGCGAGCGCTTACTACTGCTCGCCGTGGGAGAAGGCTGCGGGCTTCAGCTATGACGGTTCCGGCGATTTCGTTTCCACCATGATGGCCCGTTGCGAAGGCAGCGAGATCGAAGTTCTCGACCGCGTCTTTCTGCCGCACTCGCTCGGAAGTGTCTATACCATGATTTGCGAATTCATTGGCTATAGTACGTACGGCGATGAAGGCAAAGTCATGGGCCTTGCTCCCTATGGGAAGGAAACGTACTGCGACGAGATCAGGAAGATTGTGGCGCCGAAGAACGGTGGGCTTCAGCTCGACCTCAGCTTCTTCAAGCCGCTTGGCAGCAATCAGGGAATGCAGGTCTTACCCGACGGAACGGTTAAGCTGGCACGCCATTTCTCCGATCGCATGGAGAAGTTGTTTGGCGAGCCGCGTCGCCCGCACACCGAGATTACCCAACGGGACATGGACCTGGCGTTCGCCCTGCAGCATCGTTTTGAAGAAATCGTCTTCCATCTGTTGAATCAGCTCCACAGCCGCGTCCCTCTCGAGGATTTGGCCATGGCAGGTGGATGCGCGCTCAACAGTGTGGCCAACGGCAAGGTCTTCGATCACACGCCGTTTCGCCGGACTTACATTCAGCCCGCCGCAGGCGACGAAGGCCTGGCGATTGGGGCCGCCCTGCACACATATCATTCGGTGCTCAAACAGCCGCGCCGCTATGAAATGAAGAACTCTTACCTGGGTCCGGAATTTTCCGAGTCGCGCATTCAATCGGCACTGCAGAGCGCCGGGCTGCAATATCGCAAATTGGAAAACGCTGCTTTGCTCGACGCAGTGGCAGACGAGATCGCCGCCGGCAACGTGATCGGCTGGTTTCAGGGACGCATGGAGTGGGGGCCGCGCGCGCTCGGCAATCGGTCGATCGTCGCGCACCCCGGCCTGCCCAATATGAAGGATGTTCTCAACGCGCGCATCAAGCACCGCGAGTGGTTCCGGCCTTTTGCGCCTTCGATCATGGCCGACCACCAGCATGAGTACTTCGAGCATGATCATCCTTCGCCATTCATGTTGCACGTGTACAAAATTCGGCCGGAAAAGCGCAGGGAATTATGTGCGGTCAACCACGTCGACGATACTGGACGCCTGCAGAGCGTGACCCGCGAAGAGAATCCGATGTACTACGACCTGATCTTAGCCTTCCATCGCAAGACCGGGATTCCCGTCATCCTGAACACCAGCTTTAATGAAAACGAGCCCATCGTCTGCACTCCCGAAGAGGCGATCGACTGCTTCCAGCGCACCCGCATGGATGTGCTGGCAATTGGCCCTTTCATGGCTGTGAAGTCAAGGGGCAATGAAGAAACCTTGGCCGCCTCCTCCATTTCAGAGCGCAGGAAAGTTTAGCCGATCGTAAATACGAAGCGAGATGCCGGACGCGGGGCTCAGTGCACCAGGAATCCGGTAGCGGCCATCACGATTCCAACAACTCCGAGCAAAATGCCAAGGGCCCAGAAAATTCTTCGTCCGGAGAGCAGCGTGATTGACGTGATCACCAATCCCACTTCCAGGAACACTTCGGCCAGATCAAATCGATCGGCCCGCCCCCTCTCGGTGGCAACCTCCGCTTCCATCTCGCGGGCTTTGTCCTCAATTGCCTTTTGTTCATCTTTATAGCGCGACGCTTCCCCTGAATATTTCTCACGCGTCTTGGCCAGAGCGGCAGCGTCCGACGCTGGCTGAACGGAAGTCAGATCGACGAAAATCTCATCCTCATGCCGTCGGATATTCTTTGCCTGGTAGTACGCCCACTGATCGGAGGACTTGGCCTGAAGTACAACCTCCTCCGTGTGCGCGCGGTGCCCCAGCAGGGTCACCACGGCCACCAGCACGGCCAGCACCGCCATGGTCACCGAGATCGGCGCCAGCGTGGGATCGTGTTTCGCATGTTCAGCGTGTTCCTGCAATTCGTTCAGTTCTTCCGACATATCGTCACTCTCCCATGACTTTCACAATTACACGTTTGTCTCGCTGCCCGTCGAACTCGGCATAGAAAATGCGCTGCCACGTGCCCAAGTCCAGCTTGCCAGCGGTAATTGGCACGATCACTTCATGATGAATCAGCAACGCTTTCAGGTGAGAGTCGCCGTTGTCCTCACCCGTCTCATGATGCTTGTAGCCCTTGCGGAACGGCGCCAGATGTTCCAGCCACTGGTCGATGTCCTCGATCAGGCCGCTTTCATTATCGTTAATGTACACGCCCGCGGTAATGTGCATAGCCGAAACCAGCACCATGCCTTCCTGCACGGCACTCTTGCTCACGATCTGCTCCACCTGTGGCGTGATGTGTACGTAGGCCCGATGCGTTTTGGTATGAAACTTCAAATACTCCGTAAGGGTTTTCATTTCGAATTCCGGCTGCAAGTCTGATCGCAAATTCTACCGCAGAACTGCTGCCACTTTTCCGCCCGCAATCAGCGCCGCTATGCGCGCGAAGTCGGCGTACATCACGCGGTCCTTTTCCATGGTGGGACAGACCGACCGGATCGCGGCATGAGCCGCCTGGCCGCGCTTCGACGTCTTGAGTGGAGCCAGGAAGTCCAGCGCCTGAGCGACTGTCATGGCCTCGATGGCCAGTACGTTTCGTGTGTTGTCGACGACGCGCTTCAGTTTGGTCGCGGCCGTCATGCCCATGGAGACGTAGTCCTCCTTATTGCCTGACGTCGTGATCGAGTCGACCGACGCCGGATGCGCCAACACCTTGTTCTCGCTGACCAGTGCGGCCGCCGTGACCTGCGGCATCATGAAACCGGAGTTCAGACCCGCGCCCGGAGCCAGAAATGGCGGCAAACCCTCGCTCAGCGCGGGATTCACCAGCCTTTCAATCCGTCGCTCGCTGATGCCCGCCAAAGCGCTGAGCGCGATAGCCAAAAAATCCAAGGCGAACGCCAGCGGTTCGCCATGAAAGTTTCCGCCGGAGATAACGTCGCCCTCAGCATTCTTCCGATCGGTGAGGAAGACCAAGGGGTTATCGACGGCGGAATTCGCCTCCGTCTCGAAAACCCCGCGGCAGTGGGCCAGCGTATCGCGTACGGCGCCGTGAACTTGCGGAATGCAGCGCAGCGAGTAGGCGTCCTGCACGCGGCCGCAATCTCGATGCGACTCGCGGATCTGGCTGCCTTCCAGCATGCGCCGCAAGTTGGCCGCGGTCTTCATTTGTCCGGTGTGGGGACGCGCCTTGTGGATGCGCTCATCAAATGCCGCGTCAGTTCCTTTGAGCGCGTCGCAGCACAGCCCACCGAGCACGTCGGCCGTGTCGACCAGCGTTTCGGCCGCCAGCAGCGCCAAAGTTCCTACAGCCAGCATGGCCTGCGTGCCGTTGATGAGCGAAATAGATTCCTTGGATTCAAGCACCAACGGCTTTACCTGCGCCCGCTTTAATGCCTCCGCGCTGGGAACGCGCAAGGTTCGTTCATCGACGCACTCGCCCTCGCCGATCAAAGCCAGCGCCAGATGTGCCAACGGCGCCAGATCGCCGCTCGCACCCACACTGCCTTGCGACGGAACAACCGGCGTGACGCCGCGGTTGAGCATCTCGCACAGCGTGTCGATGACGACGGCCCGCACGCCGGAGTGTCCCTTGGCCAGCGAATTCGCCCGCAGCAGCATCATGGCACGCGTTTCCGCGACGGCCAGAGGTTCGCCCACTCCGACCGCGTGGGAGCGGACCAGGTTGACCTGCAACTCACGAATCTGGTCGCCGGCAATGCGCACGTCGCTCAGTTTGCCCACGCCGGTCGTGATGGCGTAAGCGACCTTGTTGCTGGCCACAATCTCATCGACGACGGCGCGCGCCTGGTTGACCGCGTGTCGCGCGTCAGGGGAGAGCAGGGCAGCGCGGCGGGTTTCAATACTCGCGACTTCGCCGACCGCTTCCAGCGTCAGATCGTTTCCGTTGATGTGGAGTGCGTTCAAAATGGGTCCCCGTTAAATGCGCCAGCGCTGGTGCCAGCTAAGAATATGCGGGCTTTACTTTGCCAGCGCTGCGCGAAACGCCGTCAAATATGTTTCCGGCAATGCTGCAACCTTCATGGTTGAATCGGTGACGATGTGCGTCGTCTCGCCCTCGGCCAGCAGCGTCCGGTCGTTTGCCCGCACGAGTTCGTAAGTGAATATGACCACCGACTCGCGGACCTTCTTCAGCCGGGTTCGCACCACGACTTCCTCGTCATAGTAAACCGGAGCACGGTAGCGGCATTGCACTTCGGCCACGGCGATGAAGCGTCCTTCCTTGCGTTCCATGTCGCGGTAGGAAAATCCCATTTCCCGCAGCAATTCCACCCGGCCTACCTCGAACCAGATTAAATGATTGGAATGGTAGACGACGCCCATCTGGTCGGTCTCGGCGTAGCGCACGCGCAGCCGCGTTTCATGGAATGCAGGATGGCGCCGTGAACTCATCTCCCTGTCCACACCGGTTTGCGCTTCTCGAGAAACGACGAAATGCCTTCGCGAAAATCAGCGGTGGTACGAATCGCAGCATTCTCGCGCACGGCGGCGTCGATCTGGGCTTCAAGTTCGGCGCGAGCATGATCGGTGAGCAGTTGTTTGGTTGCGCGTAGCGACGCCGAACTGTTCTCCATCAGCAGGGCAGCCAACTCGCGAGCTCGCGTCATCAGACTCTCGGCGGGCACGATCTCGCTGACCAGCCCCATGCGTGCCGCTTCCTCCGCGCCGAAAATCCTTCCCGTCAGCAAGAGATCGCGAGCCTGCTTTTCGCCGACTTGCCGCAACAGAAACGTCGAAACAATCGCGGGCACAAAACCGATGCGCACTTCGGTATAGCCAAACTTCGCGTCTGGAGCGGCCAGCGTAAAGTCACACAGCAGCGCCAACCCGGTTCCACCCGCGATCGCGGCGCCGTTCACTGCGGCGATCGTCACCTTCGGGAACTCATACAGGGACCGGAACAACTGGACCATGGTCTGCGAATCCTGGAGGTTTTGTTCTGGCGAACGGCCCAACAGCGCCTTCAGATTGTCCAGATCCATTCCAGAACAAAAAGCTTTGCCCGCCCCAGTCACGATCAATACGATCGCATCCGATTTCGCCACCTCATCCAGTGCAAGCAGTAGGTCATCAATCAGTTCGAAGCTGATGGCGTTCCGTTTCTCTGGACGGTTCAGCGTGATCGTGGCCACGCCGCTGTCGTATGCGAGTTGCACGGTCTTGTAGTTCATATTCTGAAGCCCGCCACGGATTTCACAGATTCCCACGGATCAACATCTAGATTCCTAGTCCTATCCGTGATAATCCATGCAAGGCCGTGGTAACTAATCCGCTGCCTGAGAACTGGAAAACCTAGCCCCGATTCCCGCCGTTGCTTTGAGTAGCGAATCCAACGGCTTCAGATTCGGCAGCTCAGCTCCCCGCTGCTTGAGTACTTCGAGCACTTTCTCTGTCGGGATGTTAGCAACCAAAGCGTCCTGGGCAAAGGGACAGCCGCCCAGGCCTCCCAGGGCCGAGTCAAACCGGCGGCAGCCCGCATCGTACGCCGACAGAATCTTTTCCGCGGCCTGCTCGGGTCGGCTGTGCAAGTGGACGCCAATCTCGAGATAGTCGTATTTCGCCATGACCGCGCCCACCACTTCGCTGATTTGCTGCGGGCTCGCCATTCCCACCGTGTCTGCCAGCGAGATCATTTTCAAGTTGTCCACTTCCATCAGCGCTATCGCTTCGACCACTTCTTCAGGATTCCAGAAGTCACCGTAGGGGTTTCCGAACGCCATCGAAATATAAACCACGACGTCGAGCCCCGCGGCGTCGGCCTTGTTCTGAATTTTCTCCAGCTCTTCGAGCGCATTTTCGGGCGACTGGTTCTGGTTCTTCCGCAGGAACGTCTCCGAAATCGAATAGGGGAAGCCTAGTGTCGATACCGCCTGGGTCTTGATCGCTCGCTCGGCGCCCTTTTCGTTGACCACGATGCCGATGATCTCGACATCATCCGGCGGATCGAGTTCTTTCAGCACCTCTTCTGAGTCCGCCATCTGCGGCACGGCCTTGGGGGACACGAACGAAACCGCATCAATATGCTTGAACCCAACGCTGATCAGAGCCTTCAGGTAGTCCACCTTCAACTCGACAGGAATCAACTCCTTCAGCCCCTGCCAGGCATCGCGTGGACATTCGATCAGTTTGACGGCATCAGCCATAGGAATTTCTGCCACGGATCAACACGGATTCTCACGGATCAGAAATTCTTCCCGGTTAGTTCTTGATCCGTGTTCATCCGTGGCAATTAGAAGTTGACTCACGTCTGTAGCACTCCCACCTTGAACTCCGCCACATCCGGGTTCAGCGCCGCTGCTTCCAGCGCCTGCGTGATCGCGTCGCGGGTTTCAATGGGATCGATAATCTTATCGATCCACAGCCGCGCTGCGCCGTAGCGCGGATCTGTCTGCTCGTCGTAAGTGCGCTTTACCGACTCATATAATTCTTTTCTCTCTTCCTCGCTCAGCTTCTTGCCGCCACGTTCCAGTTGCTTGACTTTAATCTCGACCAGCGTGCCCGCGGCTGAATCGCCGCTCATCACTGCGTAACGCGCTGTCGGCCAGGCAAACACGAAGCGTGGATCGTACGCTTTCCCGCACATCGCATAATGCCCGGCGCCGAACGATCCGCCCACGATTACCGTAATCTTCGGCACCACGGAATTCGAAACCGCGTTCACCATCTTCGCGCCTGCCTTGATGATGCCGCTCCACTCCGCGTCGCGTCCTACCATGAACCCGTTCACGTCATGGAAGAAGATCAACGGAATCAGGTTCTGATTGCAGTCCATGATGAAGCGCGCAGCTTTCTCTGCCGACTCCGTGTAGATCACGCCGCCGAACTCGATTCGCTTGTGGCCCTCATGATCGGTCTGCTGCGCGTGCAGTTTCTGATTGGCCACAATTCCCACCGCGAAGCCCCCAATGCGGCCGTAACCACAGATGAGAGTCTTGCCATACTCCGGCTTATATTCGTCGAACCGGCTGCCATCAAGCACCCGCGCCAGCACTTCCTTCATGTCATAAGGGCGCGCGGGTGAGGAATCGTAAATTCCATAAATCTCTTCCGCGGTCAGCGCTGGCTCGACCGGCCTTTTCCGGTCCCACGGAGAAAGCCGCCGGTAGCCCCACTTCGACACGATCGAGCGGATGCGCGCGATGCAAGCCTGGTCGTTGGGCTCGCGGAAGTCGACCGTACCGCTGATGGCCGAGTGCATCGCCGCCCCCCCCAGTTCGTCGGCAGAAACTCTTTGTCCAATCGCGGCTTGCACCAGCGCCGGCCCCGCGAGAAACAATCCGCTGCCATCGGTCATCAGCACGTGATCGCACATCACCGGCAGATAGCCGCCGCCCGCCACGCACATGCCCATGATAGCGGCGATCTGCGGAATGCCCGTCGCCGACATGACGGCATTGTTGCGAAACACGCGGCCGAAATCGTCGGTGTCGGGAAACACATCTTCCTGCAGCGGCAGAAAGACTCCGGCCGAATCGACCAGGTAGATCGTTGGAATGCGGTTCTCGAGGGCGATGTTCTGCGCGCGAATAACCTTTTTCGCCGTCATCGGGAAAAATGCGCCGGCCTTCACGGTGGCGTCGTTGGCGATAATCATCACCATCCGAGTCTCAACCCGCGCCATTCCTGTGATCACGCCCGCGGCCGGTGCGCCGCCCCATTCCTCGTACATACCGTGCGCGGTGTAGAGACCAAGTTCGAAAAACGTCTCAGGATCGGCCAGCAGTTCGATGCGCTCGCGCGCCGTCAGTCGTCCCTTGGCGTGCTGGCTCTCGATGGCCTTTGCGCCCCCGCCTTCGGAAATCTTTTCTTCCTCATTGCGGACTTGCGACATCAGGTCCGCCAGAAAACGCATGTTGGCTTCAAAGCGCGCGGAAGTAGGATCGATCTTCGTCGTCAGCACGTTATCCGGTGCGGTCGCGTTCGTGGTGGGATATTCGTTACGCTCAGCCATGGGTTGAGAAATGAAGATGCGGACTGATTACGGTATACCACGCGGGCAGAGCCGCGCAATGCGGCATCATTGAATTCATTTGGTAAGACACTCTACGAAACGAGACCTTGTGATGCCTCTCCGATCCGGGTCACCGCCTCGGCCACTGGATCGCCGGCGATCGCGTCCACCAGCCCAATCCGCAGCGCCTGTTGGGCCATGATTTTCTCGGCCGCCACAAACATCTCCAAGGCGCGTCCCTTGCCAATCAGGCGGGGCAACCGCTGGGTGCCTCCCCAGCCCGTGATCATCCCCAAGGCCGCCCCGCGATGTCCGAACACAGCATTTGGGGACGCGATCCGATGGCGGCAGGCCAGCGCCAGGTCAAGCCCGCCGCCCATGCAGTATCCCGAAACAGCGGCATAGACCGGGGCAGGGAAGCAGTCGATTGCATCCATCAAGGACTGTCCGATCTTGGAGAATTCAAAGGCTGCCGGGCCGTCGAGAGCAGAAACCTCTTCCAACTCCGCGCCCGCGGAAAAGAATCGGTCGTTCCCGGCGAACACGATCGGCCGCTTTTCGAGGGCTAGCTCGGCGACCGCATCCGTGAGCGAACGCACGCACTCGCGCGTAAGGCGGTTGGTCCCATCCGTGGACTCAAGTCGCAGGAGAAAGACTCGCTCTTTGTCCTGCAGCGAAAAGAATCGAGAAACCATGAAGGACCGCTTCCTGAAACTGAGGCGCCGAACACGAAGGCCCCCTCGGTCGCCCGGAACCTAAGTAACCCGATGCTCGCAGCCGGTTTTGCCGAAAGTCAACTTAGGCGGAGAGTCAAGGTCCGTTCGGCGTAGCAGCGAGAATCTTGCCCCAAAGGAAAAAGGCTATATGTTACGGGTTTCTAACACGGCGGTCGCGTTTCTAGCTCTGGCTGCCTCACTCTGGGCCCAGGACTCCGCTCCCGTCGATCAGAGAACGGTTGCACTTCTGGTGGAGCAAGTGAAAGCGCTACAGCAAGAAACCAGCGATCTGCGGGAGAAGGTGAAGAAACTCGAGGCGGATCGCCCGACTGCCCCGTCCGCTGTCGCCGCATCCGCAACCGTTGCTCCCCAGCCGCCCCAACCCACAGCTGAGGCCACACCGGCTGAATCCTCCCCAGAACTTGCTGCCGCGATGCACGATCTGCATGGCATTCAGTGGCGTGGTTTCGGAGAACTCGACTACCAGGCCCTCGATCAGCGGCAGCCGGAACTGGGTACCTATGGCTTTGTGCCCGGTTCGGCGGCAAACTTTTACACCGGAGACTTCGATCTGTTCCTCCACTCCCGGTTGACCGAACGGACCAGCGTACTCGCCGACATCAGCTTTGAAGAAGGCGACGCGCAGAGCTACAAGCTTGACCTGCGCCAGGCCCTGCTGAAATACGAAATGAATGAGCACCTGAAAATCTCTTTTGGCCGCTACCAGACCGACATCGGATATTACAATTCCGCCTTCCGCAGCGCGGCCTGGTTGCAAACCACCGCCGATCGCCCCCTCATTATGGAATATGCCAGCAACGGCGGGTTGCTCCCCACCCAGGCGGTGGGCGTTTCCCTCACCGGTGCCATCCCCTCAGGAAGACTCGGCTTGAACTACATCGCTGAGTATGGCACCAGCGACACCATCCGGCCCGACCTCAACGGCGCCGGCACTTTCAACGATGAGAACGACGGCAATCACGTGCTCGTCGGTTGGTTTGCCCGCCCTGACTGGGCTCCAGGCCTGCAACTCGGGGGCTCGTTCTTTCACGACAAGATCAGCGATTCTGAGGTTTCCCTGGCTGACCGCTTCGGTCAAACCATTCTTAACTCCTATGTCGTCTACATCGCCCACGGGATTGAATCTCTGAACGAGGTCTTCCTCATCCGCGAAACCCAGTTGGCGACCGGTACTGTCTCCAACATGCCGGCTTTCTACTCGCAGATCTCCCGGCGATGGGGGCGTGTGCGTCCCTTTGTCCGCTACCAGTACATCAACGCATCCCGACGGAACACGATTTTCAACGACGTAGGCTTGCGGGCCGGCCCCTCTTTCGGCGCTCGTTACGACTTCAACGACTACGTCGCGTTCAAGGCACAGTTAGATCACACGCAGCGTCAGGCGTTGCCCGACCTGAACGGCTTGCACCTGCAGGTTGCTTTTACCTTTTGACACGGCATGAATGGACGATCCATCTCGTTTCTGTTGGTCACCTTCCTGGCTAGCCTGGCGTTCATACCGACAGCCGCGGCACAGAAAGACTTGGCGGTCGTCGTCAATCCTGGGAATCCAATCGCTAACGTCAGCCTGGGCGAGCTGCGCAAACTGTTTAACGGAGAGAAACGTTCCTGGCCGGGCGGCATGGGCGTCAAACTCATCGTACGCTCCCCGGGCAACCGCGAACGAACCGCTCTGCTGCAGTTCCTCAACCTGTCGGAAACCGACTACAAGCAACACTGGACAGCCCTGGTGGTTCGCGGCGAGGCCGACACCGAACCCTTCGCTGCTCCCTCAATCGGCATGGTGCTGGAGGCCGTCAGGGCCCTGCCCGGGGCCATCAGCCTGGTGTATGTCGGCGACCTGAAGCCGGGAGTGAAAGTGATCAAGATCGATGGATTGTTGCCCGGCGCCCCGGGCTATCTGCTCCGCTGAGATTTTCCCGCTAGCCAGTCTTTTCCACCCATTCCGCCAGCCGGCAGCCGTCTTCCTCCAGCAGAAACGTTCCCACCCCATAGCATTCCCCGACGATGCGGTGCGATTCCAGATCGCGAGCGGTGCGCGTGATCCATTGCTGCCCCACGCGGTATTGCGCGGCAGTGAACCACTTCTGCGGTAGAACTTCCACCAGTCCAGCCTGGGGGTAGAAAACAAAAAGCGCAAATGCCGGATCATCGTTCGACATCGCCTTGTAGCTGGTGGGGACGATCAACTCGTCCAAGGTGGCCAGTTCTCGCGGAACCTCGATCTTGTGCATGCCCGGGCCCAACGTGAGCGGCACTTCGAAATCCGCAATGGGCGCCGTCGCCGAGTAAATGCGGTCGGCAGAGGGTTTGAACCAGCCCGCGACCTCCGCCAGATCGAAAGCCTTCAGCTGGTCGGGATCGAAGCAGGCGAGGCGAATGTTGCGTCCCTCTGGGCACCAGATGCCGATAAAATGCGGCGGCACCAGAAACGGACGGCAGTAAGTGTTGAGTGCGAGGCGTCCCTTGTCCAGTTCCTGCTCAAGGCCGAGGGTCACGAGGTGGGCAATGGGGCCTTGATCCCCGTGATGAGCCCAGACGAAACGCTGCCCCGCCAGCGAGCGGAAAGCAGGGAAGGTTTTCCAATACCACGGCACCGGGCCGACCGTTTTGGAGAGGATGTCCCGGACGCGGGACGCGCTAATCCCGGCCATCAGCCGGCCGCCGGCACGCCGGGTCCCTTCACGTGCGCGCGAATGAACTGGACGATGTCGTCCATCGCCGTGCCCGGCTGGAAAATCGCGGCCACGCCTATTTTCTTCAGCCCCTCGATATCCTGGTTGGGGATTATGCCGCCCACCACCACGACCACATCGTCCATCTTGTTCTGTTTGAGCAGGTCCATCACGCGCGGCACGATGGCGTTGTGCGCGCCGGAAAGAATCGACAGCCCGATCACCTGTACATCTTCCTGCAGCGCCGCGGTGACGATCATCTCCGGCGTCTGCCGCAGGCCGGTGTAGATCACTTCCATGCCCGCATCGCGCAGTGCGCGGGCAATCACCTTCGCGCCGCGATCGTGCCCGTCGAGCCCGGGCTTCGCCACCAGAACTCGGATCTTCAGGTCAGCCATCGAACACCATTTAACCACAGAGGCCACAGAGGTTCACAGAGGCAAGGAAGGATGTTGCAAGATATTAGGGCGTTTCCCGTGAACCTCAGCGCCCTCTAGCGCCCTCTGTGGTTAAACTGTCTTGATATCCAAACTCCGCCACATGTACCAGCAAGCCACGCTGCGGTACGGTTCCCACGCCCGCGCAATCTTCTCCATATCTTTCGGCTTGGGCAGCTTGCGCTTCTTGTAATGTTTCTTGATGGCCATCTGCACGCCGTAATCGCCGGTGGGCAACACATTCGGACGCCGCAACGAGAACATCAGAAACATGTGCGCGGTCCACACCCCCACGCCCTTCACCTGTGTCAGGTGCTGAATGACTTCCTCGTCCGACAGTTCTGGCAGCCGCGCAAAGTCGAGCAGTCCGGCCGCCGTTTTTGCCGACAGATCTTTCAGATAGGCCGACTTCTGCTTCGACAACCCGACGCTGCGCAATTGCTCATCGCTCAGTTTGAGAATGCCTTCCGGAGTGAGCGGATCGCCCGCGAGCGCAGCAAAGCGGTTGAAAATCGTTACCGCTGCCTTGCCGTTCAACTGCTGGTAGACAATTGCCTCGGCAACACTGGAAAACTCCGGTACTCCATATTCCATGCGGCACGGCCCCACGCGCTCAATAATGGCGCGCAAGACAGGATCGGATTTCTTCAGATGATTCACAGCCTTTCGCATGGCCTATAGATTTACCACAAAGAGCGCCACAGGCGAAGAAAAAACGAATCACAGGTTTGCAAATCTTGGTTTATTGCGATCTCTTCACTGCGATCCCTAAGACTTCATATCTCCCACCCCGCAGCAGTTTGTCCGTTCCGATGAACGACCGCGCCGGATAGTCTCCGTGGAAATAGGTTTTGTAAACTCCATTGAACGTCTCGTAGAGCTTCAGGTCGGTGCAAAAGATCTGTACCGAGACCAGATCGTCCATCGTCATCCCGGCGGCCTCGACGGTTTGTTTGATCTCGTCCATCGCCAGTCGGGCCTCATCTTCCGCGCTCGCTGGCGGTGTTCCCGTCTTCGTGTCCAACCCAATGTGTCCGGCAACATACAGAGTGTTTCCCACGAGCACTCCGTCGCTAAACGGCAACCCTTTGGTGTCCGCCGGTCGCGCCGTCACGATGTACTTCCGGTCGGCGCCCTCAGCTGCGATACAAAAGATAAGCAGCATTACTCCCACCACGACTCTGCGTATCATCATTGTTTTTTACCTCTGCAATAGATTTAGAAGTTGTGTTGGAGACTATCACCCTCAGCGGAAAGCAGCCAACAATAGCCCCGCGACACCCCCACTCAGCACCACCCACGCCGGACTCACCTTCCATCGCAGCAACACCGCGAGCGATACGAGCGCGATCCCCCAAGCTTGCCATCCCCTCAACGCATCCGCCGCGAGTCTGAACGTAACGCCACCCATCAGCGCCACCGCGCATACGTTCACCGAATCCAGAAACGCCGCCATCCACGCGGACTGCCTCAGTCGGAACAACACCGGCGCCAGCAGCGCGACGTAAAAAAATGACGGCAGAAAAATTGCCACGGTCGCCACCGCCGCTCCCGGCGCGCCTCCCAGAAGGTAGCCGATAAACGTCGCAGTCGAGAGCACCGGCCCCGGCGTGAATTGTCCGATCGCGACCGCGTCAAGCAATTGCTGATGAGTCAGCCACGCATGTTGCTGCACCAGTCCTTGCTCTAGGAAAGCTAGCAGCACGTATCCGCCGCCATAAAGTACCGCGCCAACTTTGAGGAAGAACAAGCCGATCCGGTAAACGGAAGGCCGGGATGCGATGGCGCCTGCGGCGGCCGACGTGACAGCGACCGCGCCGAACGACCGCAACCATGTGGCCCAGGTTGTCCCGGCCGTGCCTATACCAAGTCCTCGCTGCGGGAGTACAGGAAGAACCGCCAAAGCTCCAGCGCCACGAATGCTCATAGCCCTCATCGCCAGCATGCCCACCAAACCGCCGCCAAACAGAATCGCAATCGGATTCACACCCAGAAGAAATCCCGCGAGTGCCACCCCACCCAACGCGGCTAGTCCCACACCCTTGACTGCGGTCTTCGCCAGGCGCCAGATCGCGATCGCGATGACCGCAATTACCGCGGCCTTGATTCCTCCGAGCAGTGACGCAGCCTGCGTCAAAGCTCCGAACCGCACGTAGGCCCACGCAAATGCTCCTGTGATCAGGGCCGCGGGCAGAATGAAGCTCGCTCCGGCCAAGCACAGACCCATCCAGCCCGCGCGCACGAAGCCCACGCTGATTGCCATCTCGGTGGAAGTCGGGCCAGGGATCAGATTAGCCGCGCCCAGCAGATCGAGAAACTGCTGCCGCGTCAGCCACTGCCGCTTGCGAACGACCTCCGTCTCCATCAGCGCAATGTGCGCCGCGGGGCCGCCAAAGCTGATGGCGCCGAGTTTCAGGAAGAGAACTGCGAGTTCGCGCAGCCTGGTAGGAACAGAGGCGGGTGGCGAGCCCCTCAGGTAAATTTCTCGCGGCTCAGTCACGATCGGTTTCTCGTTCCTTCGCGGATGCAGAAGCCAAGTTTCAAACAACGGACCGATTCCTCGATACCAACAGGAAAAGCGGGCAGGCTTACGAAAGGAACTTCACCGTCTGTTCCACCAACTCCGCGGTCGGTTTATAAGGATCGCCCGGCGCGTCGTACTCGATCGAACAATAGCCCTTGTACCCATGCTTTTTCAGAATCGCAAACGTCTTCGCCAGATCTACGTGCGAAGCCTTGCCCTGATCATCCACCTCGCCGTCTTTAACATGGCAGATCCCGTAGGCGTGCGCGAACATCGCCTCCATCGCTCGGTTCTGGAATTCTTCGTCGTGGGCGGCCAGCGAGTTACCAAAATCCGGCAGCGCCCGCAGCCACGGGCTATTGACCTTCTCAATGACCTGCACGATGAAAAACGGATCTTCGCTGACGGGATTGTCGTTCTCCAGATGGACCACAACATTCATCTTGGCCGCATACTCGGCCACGCGTGCGAGCGTGTCGGCCGCCCTTCCAACATCCGGTTTGGAATCTTTGGCGTCGTCAATGTGGGTGCGAATGCTGGGCGAACCGAGTGCCGCGCCGACATCAATCCAGTGTTTGCTTCCGATCAAAGACTTCTCTCGCTCGGCCGCGTCCGCCGCATACTGGCTGTGACCGGCGTCCACTGCGATGTCCACGATAGCGGAGTGAGCCTTCTCGACCGCGGCCCGGAATTGCTCGAGATATTTCGGATCGGTCGAAGGAAAGATCGGGCTCCACGGTTCGATCTTGTGTACGTTGAATTTCGCGGCGACGTGCGCCGCAAAATCCTTCAACTCCATCTTTTGTGCCTGAGGAATCTTGTTGGCTGTGTCGCCCTTCCATCCCACAATGAACTCGCGAAAGGGATACGCCGCCACCGCGACTCGCTCCCGTGGATCAGAAGGGAACTGAACCGACGGTCCAGAACTGGACGCCTGCGCGAACCCGGGCAAAAGCCAGGCCCCGGCGGCTGCACCCGCGCACCGCCCAACAAATTGTCTTCGTGTGGAAGGGCTCATGCGCGAAAGTGTAACAGAGAGCGACGCTGTGCGACTGCGATCTCTCCGGCTCCAATCGCCCGACAATCGGCGATCCTGGGCCGCCGTAGGCCTCCACTCGACCGAATACGTGGAATATTCCGTCGGCCGCATGACCTCGAATCGGACTCGCGTCGACACATCCGCGCACGAAACTTTAGCTCCAGTCCAGAATCAAGAAAGGCACCTTTGCCGATGTGTCGCCTCGGTGAAACCTCACACGACGTCGTTGGTTACGCCCTGCACCGCCGGCCGCGCTATCCTGCGCAAAGCAAAAATCGCGGCAGCTATCGCCACGCATCCGTATTCCAATAGCATTACCCAGCCAGGAAGAGCCCCCCACGGACGCCCCAGCGAGCGCAAGTGCCATTGGACGTAGGTGGGGATAATGCTCACAGTCCAAATGACGATCAGCAGCGTCGAGGCCGATGTCACAAATGGCAGCAGCCAGAGAAGATACCATGGGAATACGACGGGGGCGCACACAAGAGATGCTGCCATGGGCCAGGCAAATTCAAAACCTCGAACGACAGAGGGCACAGAGTCACACAGAGGCGACACTGTGGCACCTCCTCCGTGAAACCCTGTGTTCTCTGTGGTTAAGATTCCTTTGTCCGGCGCGCCCTCTGGCGTTGTGCTTCTCAGCCAGTTTGCAGTCACTAATCCAACCAGCACCGCCAACCCAACTAGCAACTGCGGAGGCGCCACTCGATCGAATGCCGCGAATACGGGACCATTAAAGCGGAAATTCTGCACATACGTACTTAGCGAGCCGATCGGAATGCGGCCGTGATTAAGAAATGGGATATACAGGAGTGCGACCACCGCTGCGCCCAGCACGGCGTCACGAATGCGAATCCGCTTCCAGTAAAGAGGCAAAAGTACGACCGGCAGAAATTTCACTGCTATAGCGAGCCCAAGTGCAACGGCCGCAGTGGCCCGCCATCGGCGCACCAGCGCAGCGGCGGACACCAGTAACAATAGGGCGCCAACAATATCAATGTGGCCGCTTCCCGCCACCTCAATGGCCAACAACGGATTCCAGGCGAACACCAGAACCAGGTGTGCTGCCTGCCGCGTAGAACGCAAGACATCGAGCAGCACGAAAACAATTGCCAACTCGCAAACCACAAATGCCACTTTGAATGTAAAGGTGGACTCGTGAATCGCGGTGACCGCGCGAAAAAAAAGCTGCGCTCCTGCTGGATATGGGCTGGGCAGATCTGGATTGTTCAGCGTGCGGGTCTCGGATGTGTGCAACGCGGCGAACGCAGGATCGCTGGGAATGACAAGATAAGGGTTGTAGCCGAGCATCTGCAGGCGGCCATCCCAAACATAGCGATGGATATCGTCATCGGCGCCCGCCGGCAGCCGAAGGAATTCAACGTGCCACACAGCAGCCAGGACGAGCCCAATAACGACGATGCGTCGGGAAAATGTCGGCGTGGCGAAAAATTCACGGATCGCTAAGAGGTACGCGATTCCCGCAACCGTCAGCGAGGCCATGAAGTACGGTCCACCCCTATCGCCGAAGTTGCGTGAGCAGATCGTCAGCGCCCCGCACAACGCGGCGCCGAGTGAATACACTCTCCACTCGGAGATGACCTTCACTATTACAGTTCTCCCGTGCCCGTCCGTGATTGCGCGGCCGCAAGCTCCCACTCTCTTAGCCACGCCGCCGTGCGGGGCGCCCTCGCCGGAGCCATACGCAGCTCCTCTGCCAACCGAGTCAAGTCGTCAGCTACATCAATATCGTAAAAAGGATCTGCGAAACCTACGGAGAGCTCAAGTGTTCGTGCCCGCGAGAGGAGTCGCTCCAGCGCACTGCTGGTGCCCATTCCGTCGCCTGCGAAAAGCGTAGGATAAGAAGCCTTTGCCCCGACGAGATAGTAGCCTCCGTCGTGGGTTGGTCCAACGACTACATCATGCGCGGTCAGCGTTTCGAACGCGTCTTCCAGAACAGCACGCGGCAGGTGTGGGCTGTCGCTGTTGAAGGCAATGATGCGCCGCCAACGGTTTTCTGTGAAGTGCGCAAACACCGACGTAAGGCCAGCGGCAAGACCTTCACCTTTCTGGGCAACCACACTCGCGTCACTGCCAGCCAATTGCTCCAGCTCGTTTACGTCGGTCTCCGGGCACATGATGGCAACCTCCACATCCTGCAATGACCGCGCCAGTGCCAGCGTGTCTTTCAGAAGACAGCAATAGAAAGCAGTGACAGCCGCAGGAGAAAGGCTGGCCGCCAGGCGGGTTTTGACCGCGCCCGGCCTGGGCGCCTTTGCCATAACAACGAGCGTTCGACCCTGGTTGGGCGAGTGGGCTTTAATCTCGCTGGAGGATTCCATAGCAGATGGCTCTTGGGAGGCGGTCGATCAATCCAAAGCGCGTTTCTAGTCACTGATCCGCGTGAGAGTTGCCAAAGGATATAAGCACCTTCACAGCTGAGTAATAATCTCACGGATTTTTAGAAGCTGCGCAAGAGAAAGTCACGTGCGCTCGCGAGCACTCTCGCTCGTGCCGCCTGGTCAGGCAGGATTCGGGCGATTGCAACCGCCCCAATCATCGTGGAAAAGATCGCCGAGAATGCGCGTTCTTTGTCAGCAGCCCTTCGGCCCGGCATCAGGAGAAGCATTCGCCTCTTGTATTTGATCATTTCCCTGCGGATCGGGGCCTTCATTGCATGGCCCGCCCGCGCCAACTCGGGCGCAAGTGCCGCCAACGGGCACCCGGACTCGGCATGATTGCAGTGTTCCGGACTCAGGTAGGCCTTCACAACCGCCTTCCACGCCGTCCCAGGTTTGGACTTTTGGGCGATTTGAGCCAGGCGGTCGGCGATTTCCCGGAATGCCTCGCTTAGCGACTCCGTAAGCAGGTCATCCTTGCTGCCGAAGTGCTTGTAAAAACCTCCGTTGGTCAGCCCCGAGTCTCGCATAACAGATGAAACCGCGGCGCCCGCGATGCCTTCAGCGCGAACACGCCGAGCGGCGTCCTTCAGAATCTTCCGATGGACCTCGACTTTGTGCTGGGGCCGATAACGCATGACTGATTATAGGATGCCGGCGATCATCTTGCGGTTCAATTATCCGCCGCTGAGCCTGGCGGCAAAGAAATTCTGAATCTATAGGATTATGCATATAATCCTATGCACACAGGAGGGAAAAATGTCAACGCAAACCATCTTTCAAGTGCACCTCGTTTTAGGCTATGTCGCGTGGCTGCTCTGCTTCAGTGTGTACATCCTGCCTTGGCTCAAGTCGATAAACCGTTTCGAAGCTCAACGCGCCATCGCTACTCTGCACAGCTTCCGCTTCTTCGGGCTGGTCTTCATCCTTCCAGGCGTCGTCGGGCCTAATCTGCCGGCGAGCTTTGCCACGTTCGCCGCCTACTGGGACCTGGCCACGGGAGTGCTGGCCATGCTGGCGCTTCTGACGGTAAGAGTACGCCCGCTATTTTGGCTGTTCGTGGTCGCCTTCAACCTTGTGGGGACGGCGGACCTGGTCCTCGACTATTACCACGCCGTCCGGGTCGGGCTTCCTGCTGTGGCAGGGCAGATAGGAGCAGCATACGCAATCCCAGTCATCTACGTTCCCATCCTGATGATCACGCACGTCGTCGCACTTTATTGGCTGGTGCGTCCTCAGCCCAGGGAGGCTCGGGTGCTCACCGCCGCCGTGGCCGCGCCTCAGATCGGATGAGCCGCCTCAACTAAATGTCTTGCCCGGAGAAGTTTATGACCGATACCACCACGGAGAGCGCCGCTTGCTGTGCCTGGACTCAATCCGGGCGTGGCGTTCCGCTTGTTCGGTGCCGGAAGTAATAGCGCACGATCAAGCTCAGGATGAACCAGGCGGCGCCAACCGTGCCCTTCAGCGTACCGCTGATCTTCGATTTTCCGATGCGCGGGTAATAGCTCACCGGGACTTCTACCACGCGGTATCCAGCCAAGGCGCCTTTGAGAATCATCTCAACTGCCCAGCCATAGGTGGTCTCTTCGAGCGCGAGCGCGCGCAGCACATCGGCGCGGGCAGCGCGAAACGGGCCGAGATCGGTGATGTCGAGTCCATAAAGAATCCGGATCAGGCCCGCGGCGAGACGATTCCCAAACACCTGATGCCACGGCAGCGCCCCAGCAGACCGCCGCTCCTGCAGGCGGGAACCGAGCGTGATGTCCGCGCGCCCTTCCGCAGGTCCGTCAATGATTGGCGCTAAGAGAATCGGCAGTTCCGAGGGACGATCGCTGTAGTCGCCATCCAGGAACACAACCACGTCAGGGAAATTTGCCGCGGCCAGCCCCGTGAGGCACGCTCGCCCATAGCCCCGGCGCGGTTCCTGAACCACGCGGACTCCCATTCTTGCGGCGATCTCGGGCGTCCCGTCATTCGAGTTGCTATCGACAACGATGACCTCTGTCGTGAGATCGGACGGCAGATCCGCTAAAACGCGCTCAATCGCCAACGCTTCATTGTGGGTAGGGATGATGACGGATACGCGCACCTGATCGTGATTCAAGTGGGCCTTATTCAATTGAACCTCATTCAATTGAACCTTATCCAATTGAACCTGGCACAATCACCACAGCGATTACCAGAAGAGAGAAGATGGCCACCGTTGCGCGAGCCACGCGTCAACGCCCCATTTCCGGCCGGCGCTTCCGATCGCGACCCCGAGCGATGCCAGCACCGGAACCAGCAGTTCCCAGATCCACGCAGTGCCCCACTCCGAAATCCAAAGGCTGCCGAGATATAGAAACGCCACAAATGCGGCTGGCCGGGTAAGCAGACCGATGACGAGCAGGATACCGAGAGAAATCTCGGTCATGGCCTGCATAGGAGCCGCCATCGCGGCATGGCTTGCCGCCAGGCCCATCACCGCCTTCCAGGCAGCCGGGGAGTGGCTCGCCTTGATGTAATAATTGATCAGACCCGCGTAACCCGCCGGGGTGTAGAGGCCTTTCCCCAAATTCTCGAAAAAGACCCACACCAACATCGCGCCGATCGTCACGCGCACCAGCGCCAGCCCGTTTGCCGCGGGCAGCAGTTTGACCTCACCTGAAGGCGGGCTTGTATTCGGCCCCATGGGAGAACCTCGTTACGTGTAAATGCCGTGCCCCTTTGCGAGGAGCGGCCTGGTTCGAAAGAATGATCAAACATCCTATGCCGTTTTTGGCGCCATGGCTAGTGGGGGTTACACCAGTGGAGTGTGCAAGAGAACATTCAGATTGCTCACGGATGTAAAGAAGGTAGAAGTCCCGCCTCTCGCAGCTGTCGCGAGTGGCCGGCGTACAAACCATCGCGGATATGCCGAATGCGTTGACGGAATAAACGCGCAGCGAAAGGACGAACTCTTTCTGCGGTGCTTTGGTATCAGTTGCGTATAGTGGTGGAGGCGGCGGGAGTCGAACCCGCGTCCGAAAATGTTACTGGTCAAGAGAACTACATGCTTAGTCGAGTTCATGCCCTGGGCATTACCCCAGGACGTTCGCGGTCCGCGCTCAGAACCGACAAGAAACGCGTCCCGCTAGCCTGTGATCTTAGCCTCCCGCCCCAGACGTAGACGAGAAGAGCAGCCCGCTGTGTGACGTCCTTCGGAGGCCCACGGGCGAAGCCTCCTCGGACGGCTGCCTAAACTAGTTAGGCTGCGTATGCCATCTGTTGATTGGCAATTATCATTTTGCCCACGATTACGGGTGTGTGCACCCCGGCATGCCTCTTGGCCGCAAGCATCTCCGTCGAAGCCGTGACGCCCCCACTGGTGGGATGGCCATTCAAAGAACTAACAACGCATCAGGCTCTGGGGCTACGCCCGAAGAGCCTCTTCCAGACTAGGGGCTGCGACGGGGGAAGTCAAACCCCGAACGTACCCTGTCCTAGACATTATGGTTAGATGCCTAATGGCGCGTTTCGGCTCTTTCGCTGCGGGATTCCACTTCTCTTCATGACCGTTTCCTTGCAAGGACAGGAGGCGCAACGCTCTTCTTAAGTGAATAAAAAATAATAACAAGAGCCCTTCGTTATCTTGCCGGTTCCCCGTTCGTCAGTCATGCTCGGGCTGATGTGATCAATCGAACAAATCGCGGGGTCGGACTGGCCTGAACAGCGCCTCGCCTTCCCACTGAAAATCACAGGAACACAACGACGCCCTTAGGACGACTAAGACCATAAATCGCGCTCAGACTTAGAAACGGATCCAGCGTGGAAACTGCGGCTAAGAAAGCCCCGACTCCCGTCGTGTTTGCAGCCAAGCCGATTCCGACCCCGGCCGTATTGCTGGCCATGCTGGCTGTATCCAGCAGGGTGAGCGACCTGATCCTGTCGCCGGGCAGCTTTCCCATGGTGGAACTCTCCGGCAAATTAACTCCGGTCAAAATCTCTGGCATGCCGCCGTTAACTCCGGAGGACACGCGCCGCATCGCCTATGAACTGATTGAGGACAACAAACAGGCCACCGACTCACTACAGAACCTGGGATCATGTGACATTTCTTATCGTCTGCCGGGCCGCTGCCGGTTTCGCGTCAACATATTTCAACAGCGCGGAAGCCACGCCATTGTGATGCGTGTAATCCCTCAGGTCATTCCTACGCTCGCGGACCTGAAACTGCCTCCGCAACTCTCGGAAATCGCCGACCTCCAGAATGGCATCGTTCTAGTAACCGGTCCTACGGGATCGGGGAAGTCCTCCACCCTGGCCGCAGTGCTGGATCGGATTAATGAAAGCCACGCCTATCACATTTTGACCATTGAAGATCCCATTGAGTTCATGCATCGGCACAAGTGCTCGATCGTTCACCAGCGCGAACTCCACAGTGACACTCCCAGTTTTGCGCTCGCTCTGCGGGCCGCATTGAGACAAGCTCCCAAAGTTATTCTCGTAGGCGAAATGCGCGACAAAGAAACCATTGAAATCGCACTGGAGGCGGCGGAGACGGGCCATCTGGTTCTTTCCACTCTGCACACCATTGACGCTTCCAAAACTGTGGAGCGAATCATCGGGGCTTTTCCCATGGGGGAACAAGACACCATTCGCAACCGCTTGGGAAAGAGTTTCCGGGCGATTATTTCTCAGCGGCTCATACCGCGGAAAGACGGCAATGGACGTGTCGCGATCGTGGAGATTCTGAAATCAACGCTCCGCACCCGCGAGTACATCGAAAAGGGCGAGCAGGATGGCAAGACGCTTCTCGAAGCGATGACCGATGGCGACACCGATGGAATGCAGCACTTCGACGGCGAGATCGAAAAACTCGTGCGAGCCGGTGTCATCGACATCACTACCGCCCTTGCCTACGCTACAAACCCAGGGAATCTGCGGCTTGTGCTGACTGACATGGGCAGTGCCGCGACGGAATAGTGGCGGCTCCAGTCACTTTGACTTGGCGTCCCGCGGTAGCCGGCCTTCCAGTCTCGTCTTCACCTCTGGCCACTCGCTATCGAGGATGCTGAAGTAAACCGTATCGCGCACGCGTCCACTCCATGTCAACAGATGCCGGCGCAGCGTGCCTTCTTCTTTCGCGCTGATGCGCAGAATCGCGTTGCGCGACTTCTGGTTCAGCGTGTCCGTCTTGAGTTCCACCCGCATGCATCCCCACACTTCAAACGCGTGCCGGAACATCAGGAATTTCGCCTCCGTATTGACCGCCGTGCGTTGCCATGCTGGCGCGATCCAGGTCGACCCGATCTCCACCCGCCGGTTGATGCGATCAATGTTCATAAAGCGCGTGCTGCCGATCACCCGCCCGCTCGCGCGTTCGACCGTGGCAAACACCACTGACTCTCCCCGTTCCTGCTCCTCGAACGCCCTGTCGATAAGCCGCTGAAAATCTTGCGGCGTTTTCATGGAGTAGGGAATCCAGCGAAAAATGTCCTCCAGATCATCCTTCGCAATTTCCCATAAGAGCTCGGCGTGCTCCCGGCGAACCGGTTCGAGACGAACCACGGACCCCTCCAGCGTCAGCGGCAATACAATATTCAGCGGATCCATCGTTGACATACTTCTCGCAATCCGATCTGGGCAGGGCAATGCCTCCCTGAGATTCGCGGAAAAACTCCGGGTTGGTCTCGCTTTGAAAGGGCGCGGCTTAAAGCCGCGCCACTCGGCGCCTACAGAGATCGCGGCTTTAGCCGCTGAGCGCAGCTGGGTGAGACGATTCTCCCGCAGGCGTTATCATAACTTGCATCTTGCGGCGTTTTCAGGCATCTCTAGTACGGCGCGAGTTTCCGTTGCACGGAGTCTGTTCAGCGAAGACTTGGCGTTGACGAGCGGCGTTGACCTGACATGATCTCACGCGTCAAACAGCATCCATGCAACAATCAACAGACCACTGTTGTCAGGAGAACTCTTAAGTGAAGGCGCAGTGTCTACCGTTCTCCCAAATCCCGCACACCACGCGCCTGTTCGCCGACTTCCTGACCTACCAACCTAATATCCAGCCGTTCTATCCGAGGTCGCCTAATTTCAACGAGTGGCTGAAAGAAGAAGCGGCCAAGATCTCCTACGATTCCTCCCGCCGCGAGCGCGTCGCCGCCATCCTTGAACGCCAGAACAAATCCTGGGACGCCTCGCCGAAAACGCTGGCCAATCTCGATCGTCTTCGCAAAGGCGCAGCAGCGGTCGTCACCGGACAGCAAGTCGGACTTTTCGGCGGCCCGATGTTCGCTATCTACAAAGCTCTCACTGCGGTCAAACTCGCAGAAGAGGCCACCGAGGCGGGAATCGACGCTGTCCCGGTTTTCTGGCTAGCCACTTACGATCATGATCTGGCCGAGGTGAATCACGTTTCCATCCCCAGCCCGGACGGCGCTCTGCAGGTACTCACTACGCCGAGTCATGACGTTCCCGGCGCACCCGTCAGCGCTGTGCGCCTGGGCGACGAGATCATACCTATTGTCGAGCAGGCCGCCAACCTGCTCGGCGATTCCGAGGCCGCGCAGTTTCTGCGCGACACTTACCGCCCCGGCGAGACTCTGGGCACAGCCTTCGCCCGGCTCTTTGCCCGTATCTTTGCGGACTGGGGAGTGATTCTGCTCGACGCCTCCGACCCGGAACTTGACCGCGTCGCCGAGCCGATTTATCGCGCAGCCGTCGAGCGCTCCGCTGAACTCACCGCCACGCTCCTGGCGCGAGGTGAAGCACTGGAGGCGGCCGGCTACCACCAGCAAGTAAAAGTCACTTCGTCGTCGGTGCTGCTCTTCACCTTGCAGCAAGGTGCCCGCACGCCGATTCATCGGCGCGAGCATGGCGGCACTGTAGAATTTCTGACCGGCTCCGACGCCACGGCAGAGAAGCTTTCGCAAGCCGATCTGCTCGCCCGGATCAGTGCGAGTCCAGAACTATTCAGCCCAAACGTTCTGCTGCGCCCCATCGTCGAGGACTATCTTTTGCCCACGCTGGCCTACACCGGAGGCGCAGCCGAGACCGCCTACTTCGCGCAGGCCGGAGCGGTGTTCGAAGCGCTTCTCGGCCGCGCGACGCCCATTGTCCCGCGTTTTTCGGCCACCGTCGTCGAACCGAAGACCCAGCGCCTGATCGAGCGCCATGGAATTACAGTGCCGGATGTGTTTGCGGGGCCCGAGGCGTTGCGCCGTCAACTCGCGGAGCGCGGATTACCAGAAGATCTGCAAGCCGCCTTCGACGCCGCAAGGAAATCGCTGGATTCACACTTGTTGAGCGTCAAAGAGAAGTTGGTGAAGCTCGACCGCACTCTGGTCGATGCCGCGGAGACGGCCCGCTCGAAAATTGAATATCAACTCGAACGTCTCCAATCCCAGGCGGCTCGAGCAGAAGCGCAAAAAAGCGAACTCGTGACGCGCCATGCTGAAAGTCTGAGTCAGGCGCTCTATCCCGATAAAGGACTGCAGGAGCGCGCCATCGGCGGCGTCTACTTCCTGGCACGCTACGGCCGCGAATTCCTGCACCAGCTTCACGACGCCATCCAGCCCGACTGCCACGACCACCAGATTCTAGAGTTGTAACCGCTACGCCGACCGCCGCGAACGTCACTTCTGCTTGAGCAACATTTCGATCGCTAATTTCACTTGAGCGTAATTCGCGTCATTCGGCGCGCCGTGCATTTGTTGGACGATATTGCTGGCGCGTCCAAGGATTACCAGGTACGCGTCGTCCGGCTCCTTGTAGCCAACCAACCTCTTGAGCGCCACTTCGCCTTGAAGGATGGGAACAAAGTGATCGCGGTTGTTTTCCGGCACGCCCTTTCGCATTCCAGAAATTACCATACCCCGGACAAGCCGCGGAACGTCTTCCAGCACTGGAAGTTGATAAATCTCAAATGTCGGTCGTGTTCCGAAATCCGCTCGAATCTTGTCGGCCCAGGCGCTCGTCTGGACCTTGGAAGCCTTAGAAAATCCGAAGATGAGAACGGCCACCTTGCCCGCTGCGGCGTCCGGCAACACTACCTTGTTTCCGGCAAGGCTGTCGCCTTCGGTTCTTGGCATTCCTGACACACCTTGAGCAAGCGATGAAGACACCAAAGCAAGGCAGCAGCAAAAGCGAAGGATCGCAGTGGAATGTTTCATAACCATAACCCCACAGTAATGAATCATCGCTCTTTCGCGCTACTTGCCCTCGCTGGTTGCCAGATAGGTCCCCAGGCCAATCATGATCGCACCCGTCACCGTTCTTTGCCGCCGGCGGAAGGTTGACGACGATCGAATGCGTTCTCCCAGCGGGCCAGCCAGCGCGATCACAATCAAATCCGCCGTTGTGTTCATCACCACCGACATTGTTCCCAGCGCAACGAACTGCAGGAAGGAGTGTCCGCCGCCGCGGTTTACGAACTGCGGAATGAACGAGAGAAAGAACAAGGCGGTCTTGGGATTGAAAACTTCCGTTGCCACACCTTGCCAGAAAGGATTGCGCGCAGGCCCGTTGAAATCAGCAGCGACATCGGAGTTCTTCCGTGCGTCGAGAATCATCCGCACGCCCAGAAAGCATAGATAAGCCGCGCCAACATATTTCACCGCAGCGAACGCCATCGCCGACTTAGCCAGCACAATCGAGACGCCCAGCGCCGCCGCGAACACATGCACCATCCCGCCCAGAAACGTGCCGAACGCCGACAGCACTCCCTCGCGCTTTCCGCCGGCAAGACTGCGGGCAAGCACATATAGCATTCCAGGGCCAGGCGCGATCGCCAGCAGCACGGCCGCCGTCAGAAAAAGAAGGAAACGCGTGGAATCGAACATTACTTCTCACCCCCTCGGTTTCTTAAGTTATTGCTTAAGCCAGTCTTCCAGTCCCGCGAGCGATTCCACCCGCGGATATTCACGCTCGCGGTACGCTCCCGCCACGTCGAACAGCACCGCTTGCATTCCCGCGTTGCGCGCACCGACGTAGTCAATGGAGTACACGTCGCCCACGTACAGGCTCTCGGCGGCGTCGGCCTTCATGTCGCGCAGCGCTGCTTCGAAGATCGCCGGATGCGGCTTCTCGTGCCCAACATTGCCGGAATCGGTGATGCTGGCAAAGCAGTCCACAATCCCGCAGCGCCGCAGCACGGCGTCGATCTTGCCGTCGGCGTTCGAGATCACCGCAATCGCGTATTCTTGCCGAAGACGTTCCAGCGCATCGCGCGTGCCCGGCACGATCTGGTCCCAGTTGGCTGAGTTCTGCGTGTTCTCGACCAGTGCATCGCGCACGCCGTGCGAAGCAACGTCCAGAGCACCCAGTTGCTGCAGCAGGTGCGTGTAAAACGTCCACCAGAAGCTGTGATCGACTTTGCCCGCGATCATGCCCTGATCAAATTCCTGTTTCGTGCGCCGTTCCAAAGCCTGCCAGGTCGCGAGCGCCGGCTGACGATCCACCGGCAGCGGCGCCAGTATGCGGCCGCGATTGGGAAACAGCAGAGTATTGCCCACGTCGAAGAAAATGAAACGGCATTTGGCCATGATTTATGTTAACTAACGCTCCTATTAACCAACGCTCCATATTACCCAAGGCACCGTCATCCAGTGCGCCTCTTGACCAGAAGGTTGCTCCGCTTGGCCAGAGCCGTGAACCGCACTGGGAAAAGATGTAATATCCAATACTCAGGCTCGGCCTGACCGTCGGTGTTCGGGCCCCTTTTCAAGCTATGGCGATACCTGCTGCAGTGTCGTTGGTCGCTGGCTTCACCCGCACCACGCGGGCTGCACTCACGCTGTATCCGGCGGCGCGGGCGGGCGCGGCCGTGCTCTTCGGTGTGGCCGTGGCGGCGCTTTACCGCGGGTCGCGCGAGGACGTTTACAACATTCTCTGGGCGGTGGTATTCGGCTTCGCTACCTTGAATATTCTCAGTCTGGCGGCGCGGCGCCTGGAGCCGACCCGCCGCGGCCTGAGCTTTGGGGAACTGATGGCCGTGATGGTGGTGCTGCTGTCGGTCTTCCTGTTGGGCTGGGAAATGCTCACCCTGTTCCACGTCTTCCCCATCAAGCTAAAGCACTGAAAACGCAGGGCGAAAGTTTTCCACAGTGTTCCTGCAGGAACGTTTGTACGTACATTCATCATGCTCAAATCTGGCGAGTAGCGCCGGCATCTTGCCGGCTGTCGCGAGGGCATCCCTGCCCTCGCAGCCTGAAGCAACCCCCACAACTGCCGGGATCGCGGCGCTACTTCGTAAGCTCCCTTTTGCGGTATGATTCGATTACATGGCGAAGCAGCCCCCTAATTTCGAAGTGACCTGCCCGTGCTGCAGCGCGTTGCTGAAGATCGACGTGGAGACTCGCGCCGTCATCGCCCACACCGCGGCGGTAAAGCCCAAGACCTTCAGCGACATGGAGGCTGCGGTCAAATCCATGCGGGAGCACGACAGCCGCCGCGAGTCGATCTTCCAGCAGTCGGTCGAAGCCCAGAAGAACGCCTCATCGCTCCTGGAGAAAAAGTTTCAGGAGGCGATTAAGAAGGCGAAAGAGACTCCCGACACCGGCAAGCCGATTCGGGATTTTGATCTAGACTGATTCGCACCCGCTGATTTGCAGCCTGACTTGCCCGAATATGAGCCGTCCTCTCCTTCTTGGCCACAGGGGCGCCCGCGCCCTCAAGTCGATTCCGGAAAACACGATCGCCTCGTTCGACCAGGCGTTGGCCGACGGCTGCGATGGTTTCGAATTCGATGTGCGCCGCACGGCCGATGAAGAGGCGGTGGTCTGTCATGACCCGAAGGCCGCCGGATTTGAGATTTCCCGCGCAACCGCGAAGCAGGTTTCACAGCTGCCTCGGCTGCGCGATGTTCTTCAGCGCTACCGCGATTCGTTTCTGGACATTGAGTTGAAGGTGAAGGGCCTGGAGAGAATCACGCTCGATCTGTTCCTCCGGCACAAGCCGCGCCGGGGATTCGTGGTTTCATCCTTCCAGCCCGGAGCGCTGAAGTCCGTGAATGCGCTGGATGCAACGATTCCACTCGGCCTGATTTGTGAGTCCAAGACCCAACTCCGCCTCTGGAACGAGCTTCCGGTCGAGTATGTGATTCCACAGCAGGAACTGGTCGAGTCCGATCTTGTCCGAAAAATAAAAGGAGCGGGAAAGAAAATTCTGGTCTGGACGGTGAACGATCCCGCGGACATGAAGCGCTTCGCAGAGTATGGCGTCGACGGCATCATCTCCGACGATACAAGCCTTCTTTGTCGTACGCTGGCCGCTCAGATGTGATCCCAGCAAGGGACGCTTCAGCTTGGGGATGGCGGCGTGTTACTGTGTCGCAGCGACAACACGCCTTATCCAGTCGGAAAATGTTTGCTCGGATAACCACTGCGCTGCTGTTACTTTTCTTCGCCGGAGTGGCGCCACTACATGGGCAGAATCAACCCGCCAGTGTGGATGCGGGACCAATTTCAACGGACCGGCCGGCAGTGACGGATTCCAGTGTCGTCGTCCCGGCTGGCAGCCTGCAGGCGGAAAATGGGTTTCTTGAAACTCGCTATCAAGGGCAGAGTGTGTTGGACGGTCCAGAGACACTGGTGCGATTTGGCGTTGCCAAGCGGACCGAGCTGCGTTTGACGCTTCCAGACTACTTTCGCAACCTGAACACTGGCAGCTCCGGCTCGGGATTCGGCGACCTTGCCATCGGACTAAAACAGCAGCTCGGTCCCACGCCTGGGGGATTCGACGTGTCCGCGGTCCTGTTCCTCAGTTTCCCGACCGGCGCCGACGGCATTTCCAGCGGCGGCTACGATCCGGGATTGCAGGTGCCGTGGTCGCGCGCCCTGTCCGCCAACTGGACCGCGGCCGGAATGTTTTCCGTGTACTGGCCAACCCACGGGCGCTCGCGAAATGTGACTGGCGAGGGCACGTTCCTGTTCGATCGCCAATTGACTGCGCCCTGGGATGCGTTTGTCGAGTACGCGGGCGACTTTCCGGAAATGGGTGGGCCGCGGCACTTGCTGCATTTTGGAACCGCCTTGAAGATCGCCAAGCGGCATCAGCTGGACTTCCATGTCGGTGTGGGACTGTCGTCGGCCGCGGTGGATCATTTCATCGGAATCGGATATTCGTTCCGCATTCAGGCGATCCACCACTAGCGATCACGCTCCTCGACGGGGGTGCTCGGTCTACGGCGGCCCTCGGAATGCCGTTTTCTCCTGACAAAAGAAAAGCACCCACCGCGCGGCGGGTGCTTCATTCCAAACAACGAGCCGGCCTTACGGTAGGAGTTCCTGGGTCAAGACCGCGCCGCCCATCGACGCCAGCACTGCGGATTCCTTGACCGCTTTGTGCGAATCCCGGGCGACCCAGACCGTTTCCTTGTCGTCGCCGCCATCAGCCGAAGTGATATCCACGACGAAGGCATCAAAAGTGCCGGCCGGTACGGTTACTTTGTCGACGCCGGAAACCTTCAGCTGCATCAGCTTCACTTTTTGTTTTTCGACATCAAAGTTCCGGAACGTTGTGGTGTAGCCCTCGGCCAGCGGCAGGCACGAGATGGACTGTTTTGCGCCGGCCGCGTCTGCGAACAGCGGTCCACCCAGATCGACTGAGATGGGCTTGTCCTGTCCATTCATGTTCATGTTGCCGACCGCCTTGTCGCCGGCGAAGTTCAGGTCGATCGCCACCGGTCCCTGTTTCAGGTTGAGCTTGCGCGAGATCAACGTCCCCTTCTCCAGAATGGATACGACGGTCACGGCGCCCTGGGGTGTGTCCATCACGTCGGTTGCGGTCCACGCGCCAGCGTCCTCTGCGATGGTGGTCGCGACGCTGAGTGATATTTTCTGGGCTCCCATCTCGATCTTCGCTTGATATTTGTACGCGCCCGGTTGCAGGTCCATGGCGAGCTTGGGGACGCCGACCGAACCCGCGTCCACTTTCTTGGCCAGGACGACGGTTTTGGGATCGACCGTGACCTCCTTCAAGCGTGCCACCACTTCGGGCGTTCCGCCGTCCTGGAAGCGCCCACCCAGATATCCGGCGAAGAATTTCTCGGTGGCCATCACCGAGGCCATGTTGTTTACCGGACGAGCAAAGCCGTGGCCTTCGTCGGGAATCAGCAGGTATTCCACGGGGAAGCCGCGGTCACGCAGCGCGATCACAATCTGTTCCGACTCGGCGTGGTTCACCCTGGGATCGTTGGCGCCCTGCGCAATCATCAGCGGCGTCTTGATTTTGCCGGCGGAGGTGAGCGGAGAGCGCTCGACCAGCAGCGCTTTCCCTTCCGGCGTGGTGGGATCGCCGATGCGCTGGTAGAACATGGTGCGAATGGATTCCCAGTAGGGCGGAATCGATCCCATGAGCGTGATCAGGTTCGACGGACCAAACAGTTCCACCGCCGCGGCGTATAGATCGGGAGTGAAGGTCACGCCCGCCAGCGTTGCGTATCCGCCGTAGGAGCCGCCGAAGATGCCCACGCGCTTTGGATCGGCAATGCCCGCGTCGACCAGGTACTTCACGCCCCAGGTGACGTCGTCCTGCATCTTGCGGCCCCATTCCTTGTTGCCGGCATCGAGGAACTTCTTGCCGTATCCGGTAGAGCCGCGGAAGTTCATGCTGAGCACGGCGTAACCGCGGTTGGCAAAGAACTGGGCGTACCCGTTGTAGCCCCAGTTGTCGCGGCCCCAGGGCCCACCGTGCGGAAACATGATGGTGGGCAGGTTCTTGCCGGGGATGCCTTTGGGCAGAGTCAGATAGGCTGGGATGTCGAGCCCGTCCGACGATTTGTAATGCACCGGCGTCATTTCCGCGAGCGATTCGCGGGGCAGTTTCTCCCGGACTTTATACTGCAGCGCGAGTTTGTGGGCCTTGCGGTCGAACAGGTAGGTCTCACCCGGCTCGGTATCACTCGAGGCGCTGACCAGCCAGACCCGCTCGTCCAGTGTGGAGGAACCGCGGCTGATTTCCTTGCCGGGCAGCTTGATGCCGAGCCACTTGAAATCCGCCTCAAAGCTCTTGTCCCTGAAATAGCGGCGCTGACGATCGTCCGTGTAGGTGGTCATCGCCAGTTGGTCGGTCGCTTCCGAGAAAACGGCTCCGCCGAAATCCACCTTCTTGAGCGGATCGGATTCCACCATCTCTGTCTTCCCAGTTTCCGGATCGAACAGCACCAGGGCGCTCAGGTCCATGTCGGCGCCTTTGTTGGTTTCCATGTAGGCCCGCTTGCCGTCTTTCTGGAAACGAACGGTGTTGCAAGACTCAAAAACGTTGCAGGAATAAATCTTGGTGAACTTGTCGGAATCGACGCGCAGAATTTCCGTGTCGCCGTTCTCGGCGGACCGGGCGGCCAGACGCAGGTTGCCCTGAAGATCGAAGTCCCAGCCGGTGATGCGCTCGGTGTTCTTGCGCACCAATGTCTTTTCGCCGGTGGACAGTTTCAGTTTGTATAGGTCGTGCCAGGCCTTGTCGCGGTCGTTCAAACCGATATAGATCGCGTCCGGATCATTCTTGGGCACATCCACCAACATCACGCGGATGCCCTTGAGCCCGGTCAGATCGCGGGAAGCGGGAGCATCCGCCCCTGCGGTCGCCTTGGCCGCCGGGTCGACGGCATAGACGTTGTAATTTTCATCGCCGTCGTTGTCTTTCACGTACAGAATAAATTTGCTATCGCGGCTCCAGAAATAGCCGGGGATCGGACGCTTGATTTCCGCAGTGAGCAGCCGCGCCGCGCTGAAGGGTTCGTCCACGCCCTTGACGTAGATGTTGCGCGTGTCTTTCCAGGGCTTTTGAAACGCCAGATACTTTCCGTCGGGGGAAAGTTGTGCCGCCGCGATCTCGGGATTGCCGAAGATCAGCTCACGGTCGATCAGCGGCGGCAAGCCGGCGGAAGAAGTTTTTTTGTCTTGAGTATTCTGCGCGGCGAGCGAGGAGAGGGCGAGCACCAGACACAAGAGGCCCTTGAGCAGGTTTTTCATGGCAGCAAATTCCTTTCTGCTTTTGCAACACAGTCTTCGTAACGGCGAGCCCATTTCGCACAGATTCTACCAGTATGTTTTGTTGGGCGTGAGATCGAGACTCCGCAGAGGGCTTCGCCGGAGATTTGTGGAGGTGAGTTCCAGCATCGCCCCCAAAAAACTTTTCCGCGCCGCAATCCGATTCCATCCTGCTCCCGTACTTCACCCAGAGCGGTTCCCAACCCGCCTGTGGAGGAAGCATGAAAATCTCAATCTGCCGGCCGCTGCTGTTGGCCGTCGTTGCCGTAATCGCCACCGCCGCATCCGCACAAACTAAGCCCAATCAGACTTTGGGGTATGGAATCGGAGAAGTCCTTACCTTTACGTACACCCAGAATTTCGATTGCGTCGACCAACCCAACAGCGATCTCAACTTCAATGGCATTCCGGCCGCGCAGGATCCGGGCGAAATGCAGATTCCGATCTGCCAGGTCGGCACCCAGCCCACGATCAATCCGCCAGGACAGAAGGGGAATCCCGCGATCACCACCGAGCCCATTTACGTGCTGGTCCCGATGTTCTCGACGGACAACGATCAGAAGCCGGACGACGCCATCTCGTGCTCCAAGGTAGTGCCGGGCACCCTCTGCGGCCGCAAGCTGGGCAGCGCTTTGATCAGCCTGTTTGGCGCTCTGCCGGAGGCCTTCAAAGCAAAACCGGCGGTCTATACCCAGTGCCCGGAGCCGGGCGCGGCTCCTGGGACTTGTACCATGCACGCCTCCAGGCTTGACCTTGCTCCCGTGCTCTCCGAGTTGAAAATCATCAGCGGCCCGCCGACCGCCAACATTTTCGTTCCCACTCCGAATCACAGTCATGTTCTGATCAATCCGGACGTTAACTTTCCGGCAGTCTGGTGGCAGGTGATTCCCGTGCTGGTGTTGAAGGAGAGCGATTGGCCCACGGAGGACGCCAGCAGCGGCCTCACTTCTTTCGCGGCGATTGAATCGGCGCTCAAGGCAGGCGACGCCGTGCAAGCGCCTTCGAATTTCTTTCTCTTCTTCAGTTCACACGCGCCGAGTCATCACCACATGCAGTAGCGTGACCTCTCTGCCGAGCAGGCCGCGAACGGAACAGGCCCGACATTTCAGTCGGGCCTGCTTTGTATTTTGAGTTGAACGGAGTTCTTACTGGGCCCCAGCGGCGGCTGCGTTTCCCGTAGACATCGCGGCCTTCGCTTCCTTAATGCCGGCCTGGATATGCTGATCCCAGTCGAGATGTGGAATGGGAGACGCCGCCGCAGTCTGGTAAAGCGCCAGCGCATCCTGCGGGCGATTCAGACGCTTCAGGCAAAGTCTCGCGGCACTGAGTTGCGCGGTCAGCGCCTGGCGCTCGCCGGGATAGGCCTGGGCCAGATTCTGATACTCAGACAAAGCTCGATCAAACTCCTGCAATTCCTCCGCGCCCTTGCAGAGTTCCAGCCAGGTTGCGGCCGGCATCTTGCCACCGCCATCGACAAACTCCGCGTAGTCCTGGAAAGCCGCCTCGACCTGGTGTGCCCGCAGATGCAATGCGCAGGTCTTGACCGTCGCGTCCAGATAATCCTTGGTGTTGTTTTGCCGGGTGTGAATCTGCTTCAGCATGTTCCAGGCGTCGAGCGAGTTCGGCTTCACCGCGACATAGTTCGTCAACAGCGGCAGCGCCTCGGCGAGTTGTCCGTGCTCCATCATGCTGCTGGCCTGTTCGAGTTCTTGATCGTTGGTCCAGCCGAGCTTTTCTTCGATCGCTTTGTTGGTTTTGTGTTCGATCCCCGAATGCTGGATCGCCACGGCGGCCACCGCGCCAAACAGGAATCCGCCAACGTGCGCCCAATGCGCTACGCCGCTCGAAGATCCGAAGAGGCTTCCGTAGAAGATTTCACCGAACAGCCACAGCGGCAGCAGCCAGTACGCGGCGGCTTTGAAACGATACAGGCGAAACAAGAACAGCCACGCCATCTCAATCTTCATCTTGGGGAAGCGCACCAGGAACGCCCCCATCAATGCCGCCACCGCTCCAGAAGCGCCTAGCGTCGGAGTAATGCTCCCCGGATTGGACCACGCGTAAAACTGCAGCGCAGCCGCGCCCGCGATCAGATAAAACACCGAGTACAGCCAGCGGCCCCACACGTCTTCCAGCACAAATCCTGCCAGCCACAGGAACCACATGTTGCCAATCAAGTGCAGCCAGCCGCCGTGCAGGAAATTCGCCGTCAGATAGCTGATGGCGGTGGGCTGTGCCGGCACGAAGGCGTACTGTTCTACAATCGACACCTTCTGCAGGCTCACAAATTGGGTGGTGAGCGAGTCCATCTCGCCCTGCAGCTTCGACGTATCTTCCATCAGCTTGATCTTGGCGTCGTAGGCGTTGATGATGTCGCGATACGGACTCTGCACGTGCGCCCACTGGTCGGGATGGCTCCTCTTGAATCCGTCGACGATCTGTTGCGCCTCCGGTTGCATCTTCAGCTCGGGATGCAGGGCAGCCAGAATCAGGATGTGAGACTTGATTTCGCCCAACTGCGGCGATTCATCGTCGATGGCCGACATGGTGAACAGAAAGACCGCTACATTGATGGCGATCAATGCGAGAGTGATCACCGGCCAGCGCCGGGCTTCCATATTCTCGTGCTTGATGGGAATCAACATCGACTACGCCCCTGTGCCGGGAAATCCCGACACACACGCGACAGTGTAGTTTCGCCCGGCCTCCATTCCCAGATGACGCAAGGTCTTGGCCAATCTTTAGTAACCAGTAACGGTAGCGCCGGCATCCTGCCGGCTGTCGCGAGGGCATCTTGCCCTCGCACTGCGATATACTTCCGTAACTTTCAGCCCGTCACCGGGGATTACTCTGTATGGCCGTCGGCGTCCGCACTCAGGATCTGCGCAAGGTCTACAACTCCGCTCCACCCGCGGGGGCCGGCGGAGGTTTCATTGCGCGCGGCGATGCCAAGGGATCGAAACAGCCGAAAGCCCAGATCCCCGCCCTCGACGGACTTTCGCTCGAGATTCTTCCCGGCGAGATTTTCGGTCTTCTAGGCCCAAACGGCGCGGGCAAATCGACCACAGTCGGAGTCCTGACCACCCGGGTGCGGCCAACCTCGGGCCAGGCCTGGATCGGCGACCACGACGTGTGGAAGCAACAGGCTGAAGTCAAACGTTTGATCGGGGTTGTGCCGCAGCGTCCTAACCTGGATTTTTCATTGACCGCCCGCGAGATTCTGGTGTTCCACGGGGCCTACTTCGGAATCAGCTCCAAGCTCAGAAACGAACGTGCCGACGCCTTGCTCGAAAAGTTCAAGCTGACCGAGCGCGGCAACCAGATGGTGCGCGGCTTTTCCGGCGGCATGATGCAACGGCTCTCCATTGCGCGCGCCATGATGCACGATCCACAGGTGCTGTTTCTTGACGAGCCCAGCGCCGGGCTCGACCCGCAAACTCGGATTCTGTTGTGGGATATTATTCGCGAATACCACCAGGCCGGAAAGACAGTCCTGCTGACTACGCACAATATGGAAGAGGCCGACGCGCTGTGCCAGCGCCTCGCCATCATTGACCACGGCCATGCGATTGCCCTGGGCACACCGGCGGAGTTGAAGGCGTCGATTCCCGGAGGCTTCGTGCTGCGCCTGCGCTTTGGCAACCAGACGGCGGACCTGCTGCAGCGTTTGCAGTCGCTGGCGGGAGTGCGCGAAGTACGCGCCGCTGATAGCACCGGAGTCGATGTATATTCCGACCGCGGCGGCTCGCTCATTCCCGAAATCGCGACTGTGGCGGCGAGTGCGGGCGCAGAATTGTCGGACGTTCACATCTCCGAGCCCAGTCTGGAAAACCTTTTTCTGCACCACACCGGAAGGAGCCTGCGCGATTGAACTGGAAAACTTTCTTTGCGATGCTGGGCCGCGACGCTCACGTTGCGCGGCGTAACGCGATGCAACTCCTTATGCAGACCTTCCTGCAGCCTTTGCTGTTTGTTTTCATTTTCGGCAAGGTGATGGTGGGCAGCGGATATATCCGTGGCGAGTACAAAAGCATTCTGCTCCCCGGCATCATCGCGATCAGCATGACCTTCACCGGAGTCTGGGCGGTGGCCATGCCGCTCATCGCCGAGTTTCAATGGACGCGCGAAATCGAAGACCGCCTGCTCGCCCCCATCAGTGTTGGCTGGATCGCGATCGAGAAGATCATCGCCGGAATGCTGCAGGCGCTGGTGGCTGGGCTGGTGGTGATCCCGCTGGCGTGGCTCGTGCTTCGGCCCGGAGTTGAGATCAGCATTGGCACGCCGCTGACCTTCGCCGTGATCATTCTTCTGGTCGCGGGCTTTTCCGCATGCGGTGGGCTGGCGTTGGGATGCAGCATCAATCAGCAGCATATTGGGCTGATGTTCAGCATGGTCATGACCCCGATGATTTTCTTCGGCTGCACTTACTTCCCCTGGAGCGCCCTGAATAAGTTCCCCATCCTGCAAAAAGCCGTGCTCATCAACCCGCTGGTCTATGCCAGCGAAGGACTGCGCGCCTCGCTGGTCCCCCAGTTCCAGCACTTACCCATCCCAGCGGTGATCGGTGCTCTGTTTTTCTTTGACGTGCTGCTGCTTGTGGTCGGTCTGCGGCAGTTCGAGAAGAAGGCAGTGACGTAGCGCAGGCGGGGACATGCCCAGCGGCGAGTCTCGCGCTTGATGTGGCTCAGGAAGTTCAACGCGCTGTCTAGTCCGCCGCAGCTTCCAGCGAGGCAGCTCCGCGCGACGGCCGTTTCATAAACGCGGTCCGCTCCATTTCGAACGATTCCAGATTCGATCCCAGTGCCTGGTCGTTCCAACCCATCACTGCGCCAATGCGCAGCGCGGCCTCGCGGCTGCAGGATTCCGACCAGCACGCGCCCAGCGCCACCGGAACCCGGCGCAACAGCACGTCGCCCAGCGTGACCGCAAACTCTTTACGGTAAGCCTCCACCACTTCGGCCACAATGTGCGACGAGTGCGGGCACACCGGCGCCCGCAGTTCCGCACTCACCAGCGCCATCCGGGCGATGTCCATGGCACGATCGCCGTGCCATTCCATGATGCCGCGGGCGGTTTCTTCGCTGACTGACCCGGCCCGCGCGATCTCGATAACTTCCTGATCCAGCATGGGGTCGAGCGAACCGCCTGGCCCCATCGCGAGCAGGGTCGGTTCTTTTACGGCGATGCCAATCTTACGCGCACACTCGCGCGCCAGCGAAGCCGCCGTAGTCAACTTGCCGCCAATCACCGAGATCAGCCGCGACGCACCGTCCGCTGTGTGGTCATGCAGGAAATGACGCCGCGTCACCGCCGACGCCTTATTCCCCGGCGAGTTCGGCAGAGGACGCACTCCGGCAAACGCATATTTGATGTCGTGAGCCGAAATCTTTGCCTTGGGGAATAACTTGGCTACGGTGCGCAACAGGTAGTCGATCTCCTCGTTGGAGGGCGCAGTCTTACCCGGATCGCCCGTGTCCGCGACTTCGGTGGTGCCTACCAGTACCTGCTCGTTCCACGGCAAAATGAAAACTGGACGGCCGTCCGCGGCCTCGGTGTAGAGCGCCGCGCTCGGGGCCCCCGGGAAACTCGGCAGAACAATATGTGATCCCCGCACCCCGCCCAGCATGGGCTTGCTGGTGCGCACTGCCGATCTTTGGCAGATGCGGTCGGCCCAGGGGCCGGTACAGTTCAGGATCCAGTTAGCATCGACGCGCTCATCTTTTCCAGAAATGCGGTCGCGCAACAGCACTCCCCGCGCCCGGCCCTGCGCCACGTCCACCGCCAGCACTTCACAATGATTGCGAACGACGGCTCCCGCCTCGGCCCCTTCCATCATCCACTCCGCCACCAAGCGTTCGGGAAACTCGCACTGCGCATCTTCATAGTTGAAGATCGACCAACGGTGGCCAGCGTCCAGCGCGCGCTCCACCCGTTTCAATTCCATCTCGGTCAGGTCGGCGGATTTTCTTCCCGCAAACCGCTGGTAGAGCCACAACCCGGCGCGAACTTTCATGGCGCTGCGTTGACTCTGTTCGTTCAGCAGAAACAGAAAGTGCACCGGATGCACCAGATGCGATCGCTCGCGCAGCAACCGCTCGCGCTCCCGCACCGACTCGCGCACCAGGCCGAGTTCTCCATGTTCCAGGTAGCGCAGGCCGCCGTGAATGATGCGGGTCGAGCGGCTGGTCACGCCCGAGGCAAAATCGTTTTGCTCGACCAGCAGCGTCCGCTTGCCGGCGCGGGCGCACTCCCGCGCTACGGCCACGCCGTTAATGCCGCCCCCGATAATCACCACCTGGAAGTGCTGCCCTTCCAATGGCGGTCGAGGCTTGATTGCTAAACTCATGTATTTAAATCAGATGCAAGATTGTCGCATGTTGTGGGACGGTCGCGCCCGAGCAACGACACGCCCAGCTGCTTTCATTGTGCGCCAACCCTGGCAACAAGTTAAAGGTGACGATAGTCCACCGCAAACCGGTGCCGATTCCAACTCACTTCCACGAGAAGTGGTGCCGGAAGTAACCTGGCGCCGCCGTCCCGGCGGCGGTCGGGGGGCGTCCTGCCCGCGCATTTCGAGTTCGACTCGGCTCTCGCGTGCATGGGCAAGCTTCTCTCGCGAGAGCCGGCGAGACGCCGGCGCTACGCGCTCCCGCGCATTGCCTCCTGCCTCCACGGTCATTTACATTGGTTGCCGCATGTCCAGCACAGGAGAACGTTTCGAGCGCGCAGTCGCCATCATGGAGCGCCTCCGCGCCCCCGGCGGCTGCCCCTGGGACCGCGAACAGACGTTCGATTCCATCAAGCCCTACACGCTCGAAGAAACCTACGAGGTCCTGGAAGCGATCGACAATCGCGACTGGCCCGAACTCGCCGGCGAACTCGGCGACCTGCTCCTGCAGGTTCTTTTCTACGCCGAAATGGCGAAGGAGCAATCTTCTTTCTCGATTGATGACGTCCTCGACCGCCTCTCCACCAAGCTCGTCCATCGCCATCCCCACGTCTTTGGCGACGTGAAAGCTGACACTTCCGCCGAGGTCAAACGCAACTGGGAGGCGCTCAAGGTGGAAGAGAGACAAAGACGGCATACCAGCGACGGAGAAGGAGATGCAGCCGCTGCAAAAAAGCACTCCATTCTTGCCGGAGTCTCCTCCGCCATGCCGTCGCTGCTCGAGGCCTTCAAGCTCAGCTCCCGGGCCGCGCAGGCTGGGTTCGACTGGCCCAATGTCGAAGGCCTGTTCGACAAGCTGACCGAAGAGACCACCGAACTGCGCGACGAACTCAAAGAATTCCCAGCTCCGGGCCCGCGTCCCCAGGGTCGCGGCATGGCCGGGTCCGGACGAACGCCCGTTCCCGAAGACCTGCAAGCCCGCCTTGAGGACGAAGTGGGCGACCTGTTTTTCGTGCTCGTCAACATTGCGCGCTACCTCTCGCTCGATCCCGAATCCGCTCTGCGCAAGACCAACCGCAAGTTCAAGCGCCGCTTTCAGTGGATGGAGGCCCGTCTCCACGAGTCCGGCCGCTCCGCCGATCATGCCTCGATGGAAGAGCTGGAATCGCTCTGGCAGCAAGCCAAAGCCGAGGAGAAGTCGGCGTGACCACCGACTCGATCGTCCTGCGCCGCTGCCATAGCATCGAGGAATTCCGAGCCTGTGTCGCGCTGCAGAAAGATGTCTGGAACTTCAGCGACGCCGAGCTGGTGCCGCTGCGCATGTTCGTCGTCGCCGATAAAGTCGGCGGCCAGGTGATGGGCGCCTTCGACAAAGATGTAATGGTTGGCTTCGCGCTCTCCGTGCCGGGAACGCGCACCGGCCACGTCTACCTGCATTCGCATATGCTCGCCGTAAGAAAAGATCATCGCAACAGCGGACTGGGCCGCCGCCTGAAGTTGCTGCAGCGCGAAGACGCGATCGCCCGCGGCATCGAACTGATCGAGTGGACCTTCGATCCCCTCGAAATCAAGAACGCCTATCTCAATCTCGAAAAGCTCGGCGCTATCGCCCGCCGTTATAACATCAATCAATACGGCATCACGTCGTCGCCGCTGCAGGGAGGCCTGCCCAGCGACCGCCTGATCGCCGAGTGGTGGCTGAAGTCGAAGCGCGTCGAAACCCTGTTGGCCACGGGAAAAAATCCGGCCATCGTCGGCGAATCTAGCATCGAAGTTCCAGCGCAGATCTACGACTGGAAAGCGGCGCCCGAAACTCGCGGCAAAGCCCAGCATGTCCAGGAGCGCAATCGCGAACAGTTTTTGCGCGCGTTTTCCCGCGGACTGGCGGTTCTGGGTTACGAACGCGACGCCGCCAGCAATGGCAAATTCCTGCTCGGACGTTGGGACGAAAAATGGTCGTACGCATCGGAGATTTGATTCAAGAGACTGATTCACCACAGAGACACAGAGGCACCGAGAAAAGCCAAGTGGAAAGCCAAAGACAGGACTTTTTTTCTTTCAAGATCCGTTTTTCTCGGCGTCTCTGTGCCTCTGTGGTGAAATAAGCTTGCTCCTGAAATATGAAAATTGAAGCCATCACGCTCCGCGAAATTCACATGCCGCTCGTGCACTTTTTCGAGACGAGCTTTGGCCGCACCTACAGCCGCCGCATTCTCCTGGTCACCGTCCACAGCGAAGGTGCCGACGGATGGGGCGAAAGTGTGGTCGGCGAAGATCCCTTCTACAGCAGCGAGTGGATCGAGAGCGCCTGGCCAACTCTGACGCAGTATCTGATCCCCGCGCTGCTCGGGCAGCGCATCGACTCCGCCCGCGAATGCCCGGCGCTGTTCGCCAAGGTCCGGGCCCACCAAATGGCCAAAGCCGCACTCGAAAACGCTCTCTGGGACGCGGAAGCCACGCAGAAGCAATTGCCCCTGTGGAAGCTGCTGGGCGGCACGCGCCGCGAGATTCCCTGCGGCGTTTCGATCGGCATTCAGGATTCCATCGAGCAACTCCTGGAAAAAATCCAGATCGAACTCTCCGCCGGCTACCGCCGGATCAAAGTCAAAGTCAAGCCCGGCTGGGACATCAACGTGCTCGAACGCATCCGCTCGCGCTGGGCCGACATCACTTTGAGTTGCGACGCCAATTCCGCCTACACGCTCGATCAGGTCGAACACCTGCGCAAGTTCGACCAGTTCAACCTGCTGATGATCGAGCAGCCGCTGTGGAACGACGACATTTATTACCACTCCCGGCTACAGAAAGAACTGCGGACTTCGATTTGTCTCGACGAATCGATTGTCAGCGTGCGCAGCGCCGCCTTCGCTGTCGAAACCAGCGCCTGCCGCATCATCAACGTCAAGGTGGGCCGCGTCGGAGGATTCTCCGAAGCCTTGAAGATCCATGACCTGTGCCACGCCCACAACATTCCCGTCTGGTGCGGCGGCATGCTCGAAACCGGCATCGGCCGCGCCCACAACATCGCCCTCTCCACACTGGAAAATTTCCGTCTGCCGGGCGATGTCTCCGCTTCCAAACGCTATTGGAAGGAAGACATCATCGACCCGGAAGTGGAAGTCTCCGGGCAGGGGATGATCGCCATCAGCGACCAGCCGGGCACGGGCTACCGCGTCAAACAAGATTTAATTGATAAGCTGACGATACGAAAAGAGACGCTGCGCGCCTGAAGTCCGGAAACAGTAATAGAACGTCATCCTCATTGTCGTCGCCGTCGCGTGAGCAGCCTCGGGAAACCCGCCGGGAGTTTCAAAATGGAACCTTTCGCCTGCAAATAATTGCTCGGCCTGTACAATTCTGAACAGTCTCGCCCTTCTCCACGCGTATTATTTAACCGAAAAGTGACCTTACCAGGGCGGTGGCCAACCGACGTTTGCCCGCGAAGAGGGAATCGACTATGTCAAGATCCGACACATCCGAGAAAAAGCGCGGCACCATTCTTCACTTCGGTGCCGATCGCGTGGTCCTGCTTTTGCGCGCCTGGAATCTCAACCAGATGGGCTACCGCGTGCTGAACGTGAGCGACGCGGCTGAAGCCGTTAAGCTGGCTACCCGTAGGCGAGTGGACGCCGTGGTGCTGGATCTGGACCGCAATCATGCTGAAGTTGCGCTCGTCGCCACCGCGATCAAGCGTTGTCGATCGCAGGTGCCCACAATCCTGCTGGCAGAAGAAACGGCGGCGCTGCCCCGCGCCCATGAACTGGCAGACGCGCTGATACCGAAAAGAGACGACCTCGGAATGCTGATAACCGCGCTGGAAAACCTACTCGCTACCCGCACCGGACGACCGTCGAAGGGTCCTGAACAATGAGGAAGCGCTTCAGCCTATGCGCATCCCATTGAATCACTGCGAGGCATTCTTTGTTTCTGAAGGTTCGGTCGCGTGGTTGTTGTGGGCCAGTTTTTCCCGTTCGGTCTTCAACATTTCCACGCCCTGAGCAAACGTCAATTTCTCCGGCACGTTCCGGAAGTCGCTCAACACCTCGTCCGACGCCATATTCAGGCTCTTGAATAGCAGGATCTTGCCGGTGACGCTGAAGCTAATCTCAGTGATGCCCCAGGCCCCGTCGCCTAAGCCGAGGTCCGCCTGCTGGACCAGGAAATGTCCGCCCTTGTTGAGGTGGCCGATGATTCCCCATCCGAACGTGACTTCGCGGAACAGGGTGCCATCGATTCTCAGCATGCGCCGGGCTCGGGCGTCGATCAGCACATAACCTTGCATCCCCGCCAGCACCTGCTCGACGCGGGATGGTGGCGAATATGCCGGATTAGGTGTGAACGTCAGCTTCACGATCTGACTTCCGGCATCGGCCCTTCCTGCCGCGTCGTTTCCCGGACCGGCGTACTCGTAGCGAAAAGCGTCCGGCAATGCTTTCAGGATTCGCATCATCCGTTCTTCATCGTCCTTTTCGCGCGCATGTTTCTTACGCAGCTGGTCGGGAGCACTCATCAGCCACGCTAGATGATCCGTTTCAGCTTGTTGTTGCTGTGCGGTCAGCGGTTGATCGTTGATGGCGATGAGCATCGCGGCCAGCGCGTCCGTGGTTTCCACATAGAGCCGCGTCTGCGAGCCTTTTGGGGTCTGTTTGTGCGAGCGGAACAGGTGCAGAGCCTTGGGGTGGTCCTCCGCCGCGACTTCGTTCGCTACCGCTAGCCGCACCAGTTCGCCGGCCGGCATCTCCGGTGCTTTCGAGTCCAGGGCCGGAAGCGACGCCGCGGCCGCCAGCAAAGCCGCCAGCGCCCCGGCTCGCAGCCGACGCCCGGCACGACGCCTTTGCTCTGCGCGATGCATCCCGTCTTTAGAGTAGCAAGTTACTCGCAGGGTTGCAGTGTTCGCCGATCTCGATTCCGAGTCGAGCGGAAAAACCATCAGACACGAAGGATCACGAAGAACTCATGGCAAGGGTTCCCTTCGTGCACCTTCGTGTCCTTTGTGGTTGATGGTTTTTCACCTCGGTGTCAAATCGAGCCATCGCCTTGGAACCGCTTCGCTTGCCGCATGCTCTCGTAGTTGGGTATAGTCGAGAGAAGCGACGCGGCCGTTCCGGTACCTGCCTTCCCAGTAATCCTGGTACTGCAGTATCCCGCTTCCTTAAGGAGAACATCCATGAGTGCTCCGTTGTCGGCAGATTTGGCGCAGATTGGCAAGTCGGTAGTCATCAAAGGCGAATTGTCGGGCAGCGAAGACCTTTACGTTGATGGTCATGTCGAAGGCAGCATCGCTCTCAAGAACAACAGCCTGACCGTCGGTCCTAACGGCTCGGTGAAGGCCACGGTGGAGGCTAAGGGAATTGTGGTGCAGGGCAAACTTGAGGGCAACGTGATGGCCAGCGACCGGGTCGATTTACGCAAGTCCGCCGTGGTCACCGGCGACATTTCCACGCAGCGGATTTCCATTGAGGAAGGCGCCTACCTGAAGGGCAAGGTCGACATTCAGGGCAAGGCGGACAAGGCAGCAGGAAAGTAACTTCCGCGCGCCGAGACGGTGGGTTAAAGTGCTGGTTGAGAGGTTTATCTAAAGGCATGGGGTAACAGTCGCGTTGGGCGAGGCGACTCGTAAGGTCGAATGGCATCAGTCACCCAGAATTTCATGAAGCTTTTTCGTGGCTCAGCGGGCGGGGCAGAGGCGGCAACTCCACAAGTCGCCCAAAAACTGACTCGCCGTTCGAGCGGCCTCGCCGAGCTTTCCCGCGTCTGGGAAGCCGATACTCCGCTGTGCGTTCTTGATCTCGGTTCCACGTCGGCGTCTAACATCCGCTTCTTCACCGAGCGCAGCCACAAAATCTATAGCGAAGATCTGCTCGTCGCCTCCACCGAGCCGCACTTGGTCACCAAAGACGAGCAGGGGACCGCAATCCTCGACAGTCGCCGGTTCCTGGCCGACAACCTCGTCTATCCCGCGGCGCAGTTCGATGTCGTGCTGTGCTGGAATCTGCCCGACTACCTGGACGAAAGTCTGGTGCGTCCGGTGATGGGACGGCTGTGGTCGGTGCTGAAGCCCGGGGGCATGCTGCTCGCGTTCTTCCACACCAAAGATGCCGGGCCGGATTCTCCCTGCTACCGCTTCCACATCGTCGGCAAAGACACGCTCGAGATGCAGCGCATCGTGCTCAAGCGGGAATCGCGCCGCGGACCCACCGGCGCCATCCACACCGCCATCACCGACGGCTTCCGCCTGCAACGCGTCTTCAACAACCGCCACATCGAGACCCTGTTCAGGGACTTCGCCTCGATTAAGTTCTTCCTTGCCAGAGACAACGTCAGAGAAGTGCTCGTCGTGCGTTGACGATACCGTAGCTCCACCAACACCTTGGGCGCTGTTGCCCGGCCACAAACCTTGAGGTATGATCCGTCCGACCTCGAGGTGATTCGGATGAAACAGTTTCTTCTTCCCGTTCTCTTCTTCTGTTCTGCGATTTCGGGTCCTCTGCGCGCGCAGGTTGTTGACGCGACCACATGCGACATTTTGGCTAACCCGCAATCCTTTGACGGGAAGATCGTCCGCGTGAAGGGTACGGTCAGCAGTGGTTTCGAAGAATTTGCAGTGAAGGACCCATCATGCGCTCAGGCCATCAACGCGATTTGGGTGGCATATCCGGACGGCACCAAAGGGAAAGCGGGTCCGGCCGCATTTTTACAGCTTCAACTTGCAAAGAACAATCCTGCCGCCGTAACCATTCCAAGTCGCCCGGCAGTGAAGCTAGACAAGAATAAGGATTTCAAGCAATTCGACTCGCTCTTGTCCACACCCTACAAAGCGGGGGGCATGTGCCTGGGATGCACTCGCTATACGGTCACAGCGACCCTGGTGGGGCGGCTTGACGGTGTTAAGGATGCTGGCATCGCTCGTGACAGCTCCGGGAAATTTGTCAGTGCGAACGGGTTCGGAAATCTCAATCTCTACAGAGCACGTTTGGTGCTGCAGAGTGTTGCGGATGTCTCCTCCCACGAAATCGACTATTCAAGAGTGAGTACTGCTACGAAAGATGACTCGACACACGACTCCGGCGGGGGAGATCCGGTTGCCGCAGCCCACCAAGCGGCACGAGTTTTCGGGTCGGACAGCCAGGCCGGAAAGGACGTGGAGAGGGCTGCAGCTGCATACGGGAAAGAGGGCGATGACAACGGAGTGCAAGTGGGATTTGGGGCTCCTAATGAAGTACCAAGGAACGACGGCGCCAAGAGCGCCAACAATTCACCGGACGGCCTCGTGCTCAACTGCACATTCGATATGGACAGACTCAAAGGCGACGCTCTCGCTCGCGCCATCGAACATGTTGGCACACACCTCGCCGACCTGCGCGGTTCCAGCGCGGACGCCCCCGCAGTTACGGCCTACAATCTTGAGTACCGGGCATGGCAGACAACGGTTCTCGGTGCCGTCGCCTTCCAGCAGAAAACGCTCACGGCACCCGGCGGCTATTTGCTGTGGAACTCGGCTTGGCCCGCCGCACAGCGGAATAAGATGGTCGACGAAGGAATCACGAGCTTGTTGAGAGACGGGGAGGCCTTAAAGAAGTAACTGCGCTGTTGGTCGTTACCCCTGTCTTCCACACAATCACTCCCATACGAAATAGAAAGTGGCGTGAGATCTCGACGCGGGCCGCGGGATGCGCGCTGGTTGAAAGCGCCTGCCGCATCTCCTCGGGAACATAGGCTCGTCGCACCGACGCGACTCCGTCAGACCGCGACACGTAGCTCCGCATCAGCGGGAAGCCCGCGTACACCAGCGCGAGATGCAGGGGATGGCGGATCAGATCGTTGATCAGGACCGCGCAGCGGCTTACGCGCAACGCCTCGCTGGCAAAGCGCGCCAGTTCGGCGGGCTCCAGGTGATGCGCGAACAGGCTGCTGCTGACCAGGTCGAAACTGCCGTCCGGGAAGGGAAGCGCGAGCGCGTCCCCTACAACCGCGTGGTTTCCCGGCAACAGGTGGGAGCGCACCCTGTCGAGGTGAGTCACGTCCAGCGTGATCCCCTGGCGCGCCAGTTGCTGGCCCGCAACCTTCGGCACCTCGCCGAATCCCGCGGCGACTTCCAGTACAGAGAAATGCTTGCGCCCAGTCGCCGCGGCGACGCGCTCGATCATTTTACGGGTTGTCGCAACGCCTCCGAACCAGCGATTGATGCGAGATATGTCGCGCAGCGAAGCTTCCACCTCGCCGGGAGGGCAGTCTTCCGAGTCGAGGATTTCCGGCGTGCTGATGCGCTGCATAGGTAGCGCCGCCGTCCCGGCGGCTGTCGCGGGGAAGTCTCGTCCGCGCGTGCGAAGGCAAGATGCCTTCGCGACAGCCGCCGAGACGGCGGCGCTACGCAAAGGCGGAGCCTCACTGAGTGTAGAAGGCCCGAAGCTCAGAGTGTCAATAGAATGTCAGACTTCGGCTAGTTCTTCTTCCAGCAGTTGCTTGTTATACAGGTCGCTGTAGTAGCCGTTCAAGGCCAGGAGTTCGTCGTGGGTGCCGAGTTCGACGATGCGTCCGCCGTGCAGCACGGCGATGCGGTCGGCGTTGCGGACGGTCGATACGCGGTGCGAAATGAAGATGGTGGTGCGGCCCTGCATCACGTCGCGCAGGTGGTTGAGGATCTTGTCTTCGGTGTGGGTGTCGACGCTGGAGAGCGCGTCGTCGAGGATCAGAATCTTCGGGTTGCGAATCAGGGCGCGGGCAATCGCCGTGCGCTGCTTCTGGCCGCCGGAGAGCGTGATGCCGCGCTCACCCACCATGGTGTCGTAGCCCTCGGGGAAGCTCTCGATGTCCGTGGCTATGTTGGCGGCGTCGGCCGCTTCGTGTATCTGCTGGTCGGTGGCGGACTCTACGCCGAGGGCGATGTTCTCGCGAATTCGGTCGCTGAACAGGAACGTTTCCTGGGGGACGAAGCCGATGTTCTTGCGCAGCGATGCCAGGGAATACTCGCGAATCGGACGGCCGTCGATCATGACCATGCCCGCTTCGGCGTCGTAGATACGTGGGATCAGGCTGACCAAAGTCGTCTTGCCTGAGCCTGTCGGGCCGACGATGGCGAGGCTGCTGCCTGCAGGGACCCGCAGGTTCAGGTCGTGCAGAACCTGCTTGCCTTCGTAGCTGAAGTTCAGTCCGCGAAACTCGATTGCGCCCGCAATCTCGAGGTCGCGGTCGAGGTCTTGCGCCCGCGGAGCATCTTTGATTTCCGGTTGCTCCTGCATGATCTCGTTAAGGCGCACCAGAGACGCCGTGCCGCGCTGGAACAGGTTGATCACATAGCCTAGCGCAATGACGGGCCAGGTCAGTTGCATCATGTAAGTACTGAAGGAAACGAATTGCCCGACGCTGATGCGTCCGCCCAGCACTTCGCGTCCGCCCAGCCATAAAACCAGTACCACGGCGCAGCCCATTATCAATTCGAGCGTGGGCCAGAGCATGCCCATCAGGCGCACCAGCTTCAGGCTGCGGCGAATGTATTCCTGGTTCTCGGCTTCGAAGGCGCGAATCTCGGCCTCTTCCTGCACGTAGGCACGGATCAGGCGGGCTCCCGAAAAGTTCTCCTGGGCGCGCGCGGAGATGTCGGAGAACATTGCCTGAATGCGTTCGAAGCGGTCGTGAATGCGGCGGCCGAAGTATTGGATCAGGATGCTGGCCGCCGGCAACGGCAGAAACGTATAGAGCGTCAGCCTGGGGCTGATGGAAAGCATGAACGCCAGCGCGCCCGTCATCAGGACGATGGTGTTGGCCGTGTACATGATTGCCGGACCTAAGAGGTTGCGAACCGCACTCAGGTCGTTGGTGGCGCGCGCCATAATGTCGCCGGTGCGATGGCGCTGGTAGTAGGAGTACGACAGGCTTTCGAGCTTCTGAAAAAGATCGTTGCGCAGATCGAACTCGATGTCGCGGGACACGCCGATTACGATCCAGCGCGTGAGGAACTGGAAGATCCCCTTGGTGGTGGCGATGGCGAGCAGCAATCCGGTATAGATAAGAAGTTTGTGGCGGGTTACGCCGGCATGCAGATCGTCGGCGGCTTTGCCAAGCACTAGCGGGAACAGGATCCAGATGCCGTTGGTCAGGAAAACGCAGAGCGTGCCCGCGGCGTAGCCCCAACGGTAGCGTTTCACATACGGCAGGAGCGGGCGCAGACTCTTGGGCAGCATGCAGATTGAGTAGATGAAATTCTAGCAGGGCCGATGCAGGCAGCCGGGTTTCAAGGGCCGCGCTGGGCGCGGCGCTTCGGCTTCGGCAAGCTAGCCGAGGGCGGCGGTCCCTACGTTCATCGGGGCTGAGACGTCGCATTTTTTTTACGCGCTCGCGGCAAAATGCTGATTCTGTTGAGGTTGTGCACGTGGATCGGTTCCGCTCCGAGTAAAATCTTGGATTGAAAGGACTTCCGAGTAAAATATTGCGGAATAAGGGGTTAGCGGCGGAGACTCGGCTTACGGCTCGCGCTTCGGATTGGCTCCTGCTGGGTGGCACGATTCCATTGTCCGCTTTCCATATCCTCGGTCAAGGTCGTTCGTCACACGCGGATGGTTTATTTCTGTGCAGACCTGTGGAAAACCGAGAGCGCGCAGGGTCGCCGCCTCAAAGCATCCATCCCCCGACTGCTCTCTGTCGAAAATCCCCACCCTTCGGCTTGGCTCAGGGCAGGCTTTCTCGCGCAAAGAACGCGCGAGAAATGGGGCACCCGGCCTTCAGATATGGCCACACCCAGAGACCTGCCGCCTACCGCGCCGCCCCACTCGCACGGCGCTTCTCGAGTTGATCGACCAAGCTATCGAGATCGGGATAGCCAGCACCAAAGCTCCGCGTAAACCAGTTTCCCCCGCGCTCGGCTATCCTCTCACCATCAGCGATAACCTCGAACTGACCTGTCTCCCCAGGCTTAAGGACGGCTTCAATATCCAGGCGCTTCTTGATTAGGGTCACGAGACTCGTGACCTTGGCCTTGTTGTTCTGTCATGTTGGGCAGTGAATGATCTCGACCTTCATCTGCTCTCCAATCTGCTTCGTGCAATTATACGTTTTGTCCGCTGGTTAATGAGCGCTATGGGGATGTTTCAACAGTTGAGAACTCGGCCACTTCCTTAGCGTTGCGGGTATACTGGCCCGCTCGGAGATTTCCTGTGATCGAAGGCTGGTACGGTGACGACCATCTCATACTATTCAATGACACCGAGATTGCCACTGTTTCGGATCGCTATGCTGTCCCGCAATTCCTTCCCGGTTACAAAGTGATAGGCCTGCGCGGGTGGGATGATTTCATTCTGCAGGACTCCAATGGCGCTACGCATTGCGCCCCAACCGTCCCAGCCGTTGCAGAGCATCTCTCGGCTTACGCTCTCCCGCCAGCTACTGCAATGCTCAAGCCCGATGATCGCTTTCAGGGAAAAATCAAGTGGTACGTCAAACCTATCGTATTCGGGGGCGACCCGCAGTCGCAGGCTAACGTCATCTGGGTGAATCACGACCAGCACGCAGAACTGGTGAAGTACTGGAACGGCCTGTACCGCTCTCTGAAAGGTCGATGAGCGTAATGGGGATTTTGCAACAGTTGTCAGTTCGGCTTCACTTCACGCCAGTCCCCGCGTTCATCACGAATCAGTTTTCGCCCGGCAATCTCGACGGTAGTGCCTGCCGCGTGGTCCACAAACTCTAGAAGTTCCTCGGCAAACCACAACTGCGCGGTCTGCCCATCTAGAGCGACCGAAATGGCGAGGTCCTCGGAAGACTCCCCAATCACCTCCACACCAGTAACCGAGGGAGTGGTGCGTCCGTATACAGTCCCCGCCTGCCCCGCGATCCCGAGGCTTTCTGTGGCTTCTGTGGAGCGGATTCGCACTCTATCTCCAAACGTGACTCGGCTTGTTCCCATGACAATGAGTGTAAAGGCGATTTATCACCAGCTAGCAGAATTAGAATTCAACGCTGTCAGTCCCCATCAGCCTCAGGATCTGCGCACACACCGTCAAAGGCCGTATAGCCCAAATCCTTGACATCCGTATATTTGGTGGCCAACACCCAGCCGGTTCGACCGCTGCGCGTCTTCACCTGCAACCACCACTCCTTGGTGCCATACTCGATGATCTTAAGGTAGCATGCGCGTTCATCCGGAAAGTCGCAGGAAGCACGCTTCTCCACAACCTGATCTATGTACTCGGTGAACCAGGCTCCCTTGCCCCAAAAATTCCAGTAGTCGTATTTGTTGAGGCCGTAGCGAAGGATCACATCGCCCGGCTTGAGCGACGGCGGCGCTTGCACGAGGAGTTGTGTGACCAAGGCGTGCACGAGGGGCTGTGTGACCAGGGCTCTGTCGGGCTCACGGATTATGTTTATACCCGCGAGCACGGTCACTTTGTCCCCGGCTTTTAGTGAGCCCACTAACGCGTGCTTTTCTTGCCATGAAGAATACATTCGCACGTCTTTTTCGAGCTTCACATGAAAGACGACCTCTCGCGGACAGGCGTCGCGCTCGACGACTGGAAGTTTGGGCTCGGGAGCGCCGGAGCCGATGACCTTGGACGAAGAGGAACTCTGACCTGCTGCGAGTGCGGCCAGCGTTAAAAACATGCCGAGTCGTATCGAGGTCATACGCAAAGGATAACCGCGTGCTCACTGAGCAAGAACATTACTCAAGTACCGTCGCTACGTCGGCGCAAACAAATCGTTGTTGTAATCGTTGCTGTAATCAGATGGGATGAGAAGGCCGGTCTCCGGACGGGATGCGGTGTACGCTCCCAAGTTATCGACGTGCTCGAAGCACAGATAAAAGGAGACCGGCAATGAAAAAGGTTAGCACCAGAGCAGCAGCGC
>Ga0210394_10000482_pt1 | contig 84027 bp, 70 predicted proteins | sample IncBWC12MmetaG_FD_160121 | JGI IMG/M metagenome (GOLD analysis project Ga0210394, IMG submission 160121) | Forest soil microbial communities from Barre Woods Harvard Forest LTER site, Petersham, Massachusetts, United States - Inc-BW-C-12-M | ecosystem: Environmental > Terrestrial > Soil >...
GTAGGTCGACTGCGTCGCCGTGCCACTGTAGACCGTAGGCCCAACCGCGCGCTGGTAGACGTTGCCGCTGGAGTCCGTGACCGTGCCAACGGTAGCCGTCGAGTCATTCCAGCCCACCACCACCACGTTGAGATCGCCCTGCTGCTGTGCGGCCGTGAAGCGCACCGCCACTGAGCTCTGCGATGTCTGCGGAGTGGCGTAGTTGCCCTGAACGTAGGCAATCGGGGCGCCCGAACCGATGGTGTAGGTCGCAGTCGCCACCGCGCTCGTCAGGAATCCGCTCTGAACCGCGATCGCGTTGAGGGTAGTCGTGGCGCTGACCACGATCGGGCCGGTGTACAGCGGCGAGGAAAGCGTCGGCAGGCTCCCGTCCAGCGTGTAGTGGATGGTGGAACCGGAATTGGCGCTGAGCGTGACCGGCTGCCCGGCGGCGTAAGTGCCCGGAGTCGGCGCATACACCGGTGCCGCCAGTCGCGGCGGATTGGACCCGAGCATCCCGTAGACGTCGAGCTCATATTCAGCGCCTACGAATACCTTTCCGCCCGTGACGGTGGGGACCACAAACTTATTGGGCACGCCCCCCTGGTCTCTTTGTCCCGCGGCCTGATTGCTGTTGTAGAGCTCGGTTGCGAGATTCGTCGCGTCGTAGGCATGCAGGGTCGTGATGTTGCGGGTCGTGTCTCTTTCGACCGCCCACATAACGCCGCTGGTGGCGCTGCTGCTGGCCGCGGTGACCACCGGCTGAGCGCCTCCGAACGCAAAGGTCGTAGGTGACTGGGATGCAGGCGAGGTGCTGAGCAGGCCGTTGCTGAGAGTAAACAGCTTGCAGGAGTCGTTAACGCCGCAGAGGTAGACGCGATTCTGCCAGAAGGCGGGCGTGGTGTAGCTATTCTCGACATAACCCAGGGGCGAGGCTTTGGGATCGATAAAGACGACGCCGACGGCGTTCGGGATCCACTGCACGATCTGGCTGTTCGGAGTGTTGTAGGACCCATTGAAGTGGCCCATGTTGTCGCGATCGACGAGGTATAGCTCGCCGTCCTTCCCCGTGCTCACGAGCAGATGCGGGTGTGCCGCGGTTCCCGCGGCGTCAGGCAGCAGTGTGATCCCCGCAGACGCAACGTCGAGATCGGCGCTGCCGAGCGCGCTTTGGTTAAAAGGCGCGAAGTAATCGCTGACTGAGAGACCTCCTGCCGTTGAAAGCTTAAGGTAGGCATCCGCCCAGTCCTGGGTCGCGTTGAACGTGCCATTGCCGGTGACAATGAAAATATTGCCATTCGCGTCCACGGGCGGCGCTTCGCCGCTTGACCACACGCCGGCGCCATACGTACCGTCCGCTGACGTGCAGAACACCGCCACCTGAGCAAGGGTGGTAGCGTTATAGCCGAGCAGCCAGCCGACCCACGGATAGCTGTCGCCGCTCGAGCCGAAGCCGATGTACACGACGCCATTCGACAGTACGAGGCCGGGACGCTGCTGGCTGGTGCCGGCATCGATTGTGAGGGGCGTCACCCCGCTGCCCACGGAAGCCTGGATACGCGTCGGCGTAAGTTTGTCAGCGCCGGTCGTGATGTCGAGCGCGTGAAGGTAGTAGTAGGCAGGCGCGCCGCTTTGTATTGTCTCGGCAACCACGTACAGCGTGCCGCTCACCGCATCGATGACCGGCGTCGACGTGATTGATACCTCGGGAACGATGTCTTCGTGAGAGGGATCCGTCGTCCGGGACGTAAGTCCCGCCCCCGGATTGATGAAACTCCGGCGCCACAGGGGCGTTGCCGCGTCCGCATCCAGCGCGTAGACACTGCCATGTTCCGTCACGACGAACACGACATTGAACGTGCCCATCCCGGGTATCGCGAGGTGCGATTTGTAAAGCGGCTGCGCAAAGACATAGCCGTCGACGGCGAACGCATACGCCTTGCCGAACGTTCCGACGTTCACGTTCGGGACGGTTAGCGTGGTCTCGTTGAGATTCTGGCCGGTACGCCCCGAGTCATAATGCGAGACCAGGACATCGGTTTGCGCGTGAGCCAGCGAGGTGGCGAGCAACAGCGCGGCGAGCCAGACGCGTCCTCTAGTCATTCGCTCCCTCTGAGAACATGATGCGTCCCTCCGTCCCAGGCCGCGGCACGAAGATACAGCAACAATCATGCCGCTACCGAAATCAGCAGCAAATCAACCGGCTCGGGCCCGAATGACTCACCGCGGTCCGCGTCGTATGTAAAAAAACTCGACACGCGAAGTGTAATACCGAGCGCCCTGTCGTGAACAGCGTCACGAATCGCCGGCGTGCTCAGTGCCGGTGCATTTCCCTGCCGTTGTGAATCACGGTCATCTGGCGGGGCAGACCCTGCTCACGGTAGATGCGGGCAAATTCCTGCGGCGACGTTACGACATCCCCGTTGATCGACACAATGACATCACCCGCCTGCACCCGGAGCTGGCTTGCGACGCTGCCCGGCGGGATCGACTCGACCAGAATTCCGCCACCCGGGTTCGCGGTGAGACCGCGGGTGACTTTCGCGACCTGGCGCTGATCCTGCTCGATCCTATCCACGACCTCACCCCTGGCACTCACCGCCCTGGGACTCACCGGCGCTGGTGCCGCCGCGGCCGCGGGAGCCGTTCTGGTCGCAGCGGGCGGCGCGATGATCGCGGGCCCGGGAGTGGTCGCGGCGGCGCCCGCGGCGGCAGGTCGCTCGTAGACCGGCAGGACCCACCACGCCACCACACCCGCGGTGACGATCAGCCCTGCGATCAGGGCGTAGGTCGTACCCGCTCGCTGCGCATTCATGAATGCAGGAGCGCGTCTCGCCGTATCAGGCGAGGTTGAGCTTGGCCACATGAAAGCCCTCGGCCCAACCGCTGCCCGGACCCGCTTCCACGCCCCGCAGACGCATCAGAGCCGAGAACGTCTCCGCACTGAACCAGGGCTTGGAACGCTGACTCGGATAACTGGCAAGAAGAGCACGCGTCTTGGCCGTGGCCTGAGCCCGTGTGAGCTGCACGTAGGCGTTGGGGGTGGTGAGCCCGCCCTCGTACTTCGGTATCTCGTACTCGAGGATCAGGTGGCGGCGAAAGGCTGTCCAGGTCATCTCGCCGATTACGCGATGATCCTGGTGCAGGTCGGCGCGGTGGTGCGTGAACACGATGTCGGGGTCGGGCAGATTCTTGAGCGTCCCGAAGGTGTCCTTGAGGGCCGCATAGTCGCCGGGGAAAAAGCTGTCCCGAAACTGATAGGTCAGCACGCGGCTGTCAGCGGCGCCTCGCAGAAACCGCCGCGCGCTCGCCCGCAATTCACGTTCACGCCGGGGGTTTGAGCTGAACACGGCCCACGTGACTTCCCAGCGCCCGGCGCGCGCCAGCAGCTTCAGAAGCGTGCCGCCGCAGCCGATCTCGATGTCGTCACAATGGGCGCCCAGACACAAAATGCGCGTGGGACGCCGGTGAGCACGGGGTAGTATGAGCTCGAGCATGGAATCTGCCAGGCGCCCTCCCATCAGTTGGAAGTTTGTCAAGTCGAGCGGATTTTAGCCATCAATACTTGACCGGCCGAGCCGGTGCAAGGATCGTTGCGGCGTGAGGCGGAGCAAACTTGCGATCGTGACCGGGGCGACTTCCGGTATTGGCGCGGCCGTTGCGCAGACGCTGGGTGCATCCGGCGTGCGGGTGTTTCTGGTCGGCAGGAACGCGCAGAAACTGGCCGCGGCGGCGCGCCGCATTCCGGCGCGGCAGCTGGCGGGAAGCGCCGTGGCGGACCTGCGCGCACTCGCGGACATCAAGCGCCTGCTTGATGAGTTTTCGCGGCGTTCCCCGCGGCTGGACGTACTGGTGCACTGCGCCGGCGAATACGATTGGAGCGAATCGGGCAGCCTGGACTCGAAGAGCTTCGACCTGCTGTTTGAGGTCAACGTGCGTGCGCCGTATCTCCTGACTCAGGGTCTCACGCCGCCGCTCGCGCGGGCGCACGGTCAGGTCATCTTCCTCAATTCGAGCGTCGTAAAAAGCGCCGGCCAGGGTATTGCGGTATACAAAGCGACTCAACATGCCCTACAGGGTTTCACGGACAGTCTGCGACAGGGCCTGAACAGGCGTGGTATCCGCGTGTCGAGTCTGTTCCCGGGACGTACCGCCACGCCGCGTATGCGCCGGATCTATGCCCGCGAGGGCAAGCCCTACCGGCCCGCAAGGCTCCTGAGCGCAACGGATGTGGCGCAGGTGGTGCTCACTCTCACGCAGCTTCCACCTCGAATGGAAATCACTGACGTCCATCTTCGGTCAGTGATGCCTTACTGAGGACGCATGGCCGCCCTGATGCGGCTTGCGACACTACGCCGAGCGGCGGTGTTACGAGCAGTCCCAATACTCACTGCCCGGGAGGCGGATTCCGCCATACCTTCCACGGGCTATTTCCCTGCGCTTCCATGCGATCGTAGGTGATCTTGTCCTTAAAGGTATCCATACACTGCCAGAAACCATCCCAGGGGAATGTCACCAGCTTCTTCGCCGCAATCAGCCGTCCGAAAGGCTGCTCCGCCAGCTCCTCGCCTTCGTGGATGTAGTCGAAGATCTCGCGCCGCAGAACAAAAAAGCCGCCGTTGATGCGCACCTGCTGCTCGTGCACCGCGCCCATCGAGATCACCGTCCCATCGGGCGCGGCTTGCACCGCGTGAAAGCTCTGCGGGCTGCGCACAGAGACGAAGCTCCCCACGGCCTGCTTGTTGCGGAAGTCGGCGATCATCCGATCGAGTGGAACGTCAGCCAATCCATCCGAGTAATTAGCCAGGAACACCACCTCGTTGCCCAGGTGCTTCCGCACGCGCAGCAAACGCTCGCCCATGGGGCTATGCAAACCGGTATCGACGAAGGTGATATTCCAGTCAGCGGTGTCGTGACTGTGTAGTTCGATGCGGCGGCCGCTGGCGTGCAGGGTGAAGTCGCTGGACATGGCTTCGTTATAGTTCAGGAAGTACTCGCGGATCAGGTCGCCGCGGTATCCGAGGCAAAGAATGAAATCGCGATGTCCGAAATGCGCGTAATAGCGCATGAGGTGCCACAAGATCGGCCGGTAGCCAATAGTCACCAGCGGCTTTGGAATCGTATCCGAGTGCTCACGCAACCGCGTGCCGAGCCCCCCGCAGAACAATACGACCTTCATGAGCCCAGCTGCCGCTGCCGGCGGCGCTCGCGACCGATTCGCGACCGGTGCGCTGCAGAATGACTGCCGAGACGCGGCCCAGGCCGATGTACCGTGCGGATGGCAGGTGCTTGCATTTCATCTCCTATCGGTGCCGCGCTGCGCTCACATCCTAGTCGAGTGTCCGGCACCGCCATATTATCTACCAGTCCCCGTCGCTCCTACACTGCGCGAGCACGGAATTAGGCGCGGTAGCATCCAATGGTCCGATCAAGCCCCTCGTCCAGCGAGATCGCCGCACGCCGACCGATGCGGTGAGCGGTTTCTTGAACATCCGCACATCGGGTCTATTCCAGCTTGCGGTCTTCGATTGCGCTGAGCCCGAGCCCGGCTATCGAGCCAAATCAGGGCGCTCCGACAGATCCTTCACTGGCCGCGCTTCCAGCCATTCGGGTCCTGACGCGGCGAACCCCGCTTCGCGAATCGATCCGCCACTCTGGTGCGCAGCTTGTTGACGGACTCCCCGGGGTTACTTACCAGAACGGTAACGCGCCAGAGGACGGCTCGCACGAGTCGCCAACCATCCAAGGGCATGCCAAGCATGGCGAGCTCGGTCCGGCAATATTGCGAGAATTTCTTGTCGCGCAATCGTAAGGTAGCATTGGCCAGCGCTGAGTAAAATTCCCTGAGCCTCTCGCGGGATCGCCGCCGGAACTCCTCTTCAGACAAGTACACGCGCCCGTACTTGGCCAGCGCATACACACGGCCCGCCAGGATGCTGGTATCGAAGTCGAGCGCCTGCGCGGTCTGACTCCGCTGATGCTTGCGAAAGTATGCCAACACCTGATGCACAAAACCGTAGTCGGATTCCTGGAGAATGTCGTAGCACGATTCCTCATCCGCGTGCAGGTTGACGGGGTTGTAGAAGGGTATGCGCTTGCGGATCAGGTCCGATCTGATGAGCATGGTGGTCGGTGAGCCGAAGAAGTACACGTCGTCCAGCAGAGCCTTGCGGCAAGCAACTCGCCCGGACAGGAACGACTCTGGAGACTCCAAGCATCTGATTCCCTGAAACTTGACCGTCATTCCCGACAGCGCATAGGCGCACACGAGTCCGACCGAAGGATGCGCCAAAGCGCACTTGACCATCCTTTCCAGGCACTCGGGAAAGATCCAGTCATCGGCCATGACCGGCTTGCAATACGCACTGTCGGACTCGAGCAGACTAAGGGCGTGATTGTGGTTGTCGACGATCGGCAGAAATACGCGGTTGGTGTGTACGCGGATTCGCGGGTCGAGTCGCGCGTAGTATTCCGCGATTTGCCGCGTGTCGTCGGTGCTGCAGTTGTCGACAATCGTGTATCGCCAATTTGTATACGTCTGCGCGATGACGCTCTCAATACATTCACGCAGGTACTCACCGCCGTTGTAGACGGGGGTCACCACGCTCACTAGAGGCTCTGTTTGGCTGTTCACTATGACCGGGTTACCCGCACGCGCGATGCGGCGGAGCCGTAGGCTTACTCACTTTCGTTTATTCTGTTGTCGTCTGGTCCTGCGTCGCGTTTCCCTGAGCAGCCCGACTGCCTCAAGGGCACTCGCCGCTTCGCGAATCACGTTGAAAGCCAGACCCGATTTGCGCGCGATATCGAGCAGTGAGTGCGCGCCGTCTGACTGATTCAGGATCCACAGCAGAGCGTGTTCGCGCTCCGCGGGGTCTTGCCCGCCAAGCGGGGCGTACAGGCCGCGCGCACCGAGCCGAGGCTCTCCCCTGGGCTTCAAGTTAAGGTAGCGACGGTTGCCCTCGATGACCTCGACGACATGCTGGCACACCTCCAGGCTCTGTGCCAGGCAGTCTGGGCGCATGAGCGTCATATCGTCAGCGGAGCTGTGATACTGCGCGTAGCCACCGTCCACCGAGCGGGTGAGGCGGCCCACCGGAAGATCGAACCCCGGGGAGCACAGCTGGCGCTCGGCGTACCCGTAGGGTGAGAAGGGAATGGTGGCTCCTCGTCCGGACAGGACGTATGGGACAATCGCGTCGATCTCGGTGACCCCATGGCGACTTCGCTTGTATGTCAGAGAGCCCGGATCCCCGAGTAGCGCCAGCACCAGACCGTGGCGCACGCGCGCGAGCCGCATCTCGTTGCGCTTAAGCCAGGCGAGCGAACCAATGGTCCCCGGCGCAAACACAAATCTGTAGGTAAAGCGCCGCGGCTCGCTCGCAATCCATTCTGCCAGCGACGTTGTGACCGCCATGCCACTGGTATTGTCATTGGCGAGAGAGGGGTGACAGACGTGGGTGAAAAAGAGGACCTCGTCGCGCATCCGACCGGCGATCACCAGTTCCCCATAAGTGAGCGAGCCCGGCGCAAGCGAGCTCTTCACCTCGATGCGGTAACGTCCCGCGCGCAGCGCCGCCCGGTCGCGCGCGCGCATGCAGAAGCCCCAGCTGCGGCGGAAGTAGCTGGTGCGGTACGGAATCCAGTCGGGGTGCTCCGGCAGCACATGCAGCCGTGCGGACAACTCCTCGAGCGACAGGGACGTCTGCACCGGCTCGGAGTAGCTCACGAGGTGCAGGTTGTGCGCCTGGAAATCGACTACCCGACGGCCGTCGGGATCAATGACCGCAGCGTCTTCGATGTTCCACTCATCCGGTATTTCCCAATCGAACACGCGTGTGCCGCTGGGCACCTCGTGTATGACCAGCGGCACGCGCGCGCGGATGAGCGCAAGCGTCTCACGCACACCGGCGCCGGTGATGCTCCTGCAGATCGGGTACAACCGCGCCGCAAACTCGTGGAGACTTTCACCTGCAGAGGTTGCACCCGCCGCTGACGACGCTCTCGCGTCCATCAGACCCTCGCACTCGATTGTGCCGGCCGCTTGCCCAACTCCAGTTCGAAGTCGTGGCGGTCGAAGTCCGCATACGTGGCATCGCGATGGGCAATAACGATACCGGATGCGATCGGCCAGCGGATGTCGAAGGCCGGGTCGTTCCAGCGCACCCCAGCCGCCAACGCCGGCGCCTGGACATCCGTCATCTGATATAGAACCTCGGAGTCATCGGCCAGCGTCTGAAATCCGTGCGCCACCCCCGACGGAATGAACACCGCATCCCGGTTGTCCTGGTCAAGCACCACCGCACAATACCTGAGATAGGTGGGTTCGGCCGGTCGCAGATCAAGCAGCACGTCGTGAATCGCGCCGCGCAGACACCGAACCAGCTTGCCCTCTCGCGACGGCGGCCATTGAAAGTGCATGCCGCGCACCGTGCCGCGGCGCCGATTCCAGGAGACGCTCGACTGCACGAAAGCAGCCGGCAGGCCGTGGGCCTGGAACTCCTCGACGCACACGGAGCGCGCGAAGAACCCCCGCTCGTCGCAGTGGCGCTCCATTTTCACCAGCGCCGCACCTGAAAGCCCGAGGGTTTCGAACAGCATGTCAGCGCCAGTAGAACTCGTCGTCGATCTGCCGGGTCGATTGCAGGTACATCAGCTGCTTAAGACGGATGAAGGCGCGGAACTGGTACGTTTCGGGCGCCATCTGAATACGCTCGAACAGCTCACGCAACTGCTGCGCCCCATCACGCGCCGTGTACTGGCACTCGAAGCCCGGTAGTTCGCGGTGGATGCGCTCGAAGTTGACGCGGTAACTGCGGTTGTCGCTGCCGGGCGTGCCCACCGAAACCGTGCAGCCGGGGAACTCGTCCGCGACGATCTGCGCCAGCTCCCGGACTCGGTAGTTCTGCGAGTTCTGTCCGACGTTGAAGATCTTGCCGCGCACCGCGTCCTCTGGCGCCACGAGACTGCGATAGATGGCCTCGCAGATGTCCTGGACATGCACGACCGGCCGCCAGGGACTGCCGTCGCTGGTCATGGCGATGCGCCTGGTCGTCCACGCCAGCGCGCACAGATCGTTGATCACGATATCGAAGCGCATGCGCGGCGAAGGACCGAACGCGGTGGCGTTGCGCAGGAACACGGGGGTGAAATCGGCGCCCGCCATCGCCAGCAGGTCACGCTCAACCAGCACCTTGCATTCGGCGTAAGCGCTCTGCGGGTTGACGCGCGCGTTCTCGTCCAGAAAATCCCCCGTCCCCGCGCCATAGACGCTGCACGAAGAGGTGTAGACGAAGCGCCTGATGCCGGCGCGAATACCTTCCTTTGCAAATGCTACCGAGCCCCGATGGTTGATCTGGTGCGTCACCTCGGGGTTGTTCTGTCCGAGCGGATCGTTGGATAGCTCGGCAAGATGCACCACGGCATCGCAGCCCCCCAGGTCGGTCGCGGTAACGGCGCGCAGATCCTTGTTGAGCGTGTGAGGGGTCGCGGCCAGACGCAGGTTGTCGCTGTACAGCCAGCCATCCCGGTAGTAGCCGGTATCGAGACCGATGACCATCATGCCACGCTTGAGCAGATAGGGCGCGAGCACCGCCCCGATGTAGCCATCCACCCCTGTGACGAAAACGCGCATATTTTCGGCACGAATCTTATTTCAAGGATTCGGCCGGGCTCACGTCGATCGCGGCACCGCTGCCGATGCCATCCAGGTGCCAGCGCTGCGGGAAGAACACCAGGCCATAACGGCTGTCGATGCGCCGGCTCGACCCGTAAATGGGCGCCTCCTCGATATCGAGGTGAACAGCATGCTCCAGGGCGTCGTAGACGCGTGTTTCAAGGCAGGAGTCCAGCTTCAGCGAGAAGTAGTAGCGCCCCGGCAATAGGTTGAGGGAGTCGATCTCGAGGTCGAGGTAGCCATCCCCCACCGGGACCAGCGGAATGTCCAGACCGTGAAGCCAGGTACCAGTGTCGGTCACCAGCGTGCCGAGTTCCGTATACAGCCTCAACGCGAAGGCCGGGCGCTCGATCGGCTCGCTCGCCCGGTAATGCAGGCGGATCACCAGACTCTTGCCGCAGCGCGTGACGGTTTGCAGATCCCGATCAGTCGACAGAAATTCAACCCGGGTGAAGCGGATCTCGCCGGTTCCCCGCCGGCCCTCAGCCGCGGTGAGTTCGCTGAAGGCGCTGTCGGCTGAAGCAAACGATCCCATGTAGGCTTCGATGACTTCATGCACCGGCCCGTCGAGCTGGATTCTGCCGTTTGCGATCCACATGCCGCGCGAGCACAGGTTCTCAACCGCCGCCATGTTGTGGGATACGAACAGCACGGTTCGCCCCCCACCGCGCATATCGTGCATGGCGCTGATACATTTCTTTTGGAATACCGCGTCGCCAACCGCCAGCACCTCATCGACAATGAGCACGTCCGGCTCGAGGTGCGCGGCCACCGCGAAACCGAGCCGCGAGCGCATGCCGCTCGAATAGTGCTTGATGGGTGTGTCGATGAAACGCTGCATGCCAGCAAACTCGACGATCGCCTCGAGCTTCGCATCGACCTCCTTCTTCTTCATCCCCATGATGGAACCGTTCAGAAAGATGTTCTCGCGCCCGGTCAGCTCCTCGTGGAACCCGGCGCCGACTTCCAGCAGCGCGGCGACGCGTCCCCGCGCCCGTACCCTGCCGGAGGTGGGATAAGTGATTTTCGAGAGTATCTTGAGGAGCGTGCTCTTGCCGGCACCGTTACGGCCGATGATGCCGAGGACCTCCCCCTCTTCCACTGTGAAGGAAACGTCGCGCAACGCCCACAGGGTTTCCTTCGGCGCGCGGCGTCGGAAAGGCGCACGCAGAAAGTGCACGAGCTGATCGCGCAGCTGGGTCTCGTGCTGCAATGCTCCGAGCTCGTAACGCTTGGAGAGGCTTTCGACAACGATGGACTCAGTCATGACTCGAGGGTCTCGGCATCAGACAAGGTCGGCGAAAACGCGCTCAGTGCTTCTGAAGTGCCAGCTGCCAATGAGCAGCAGCAGCAACGTCACGATCCAGGAACAGCCCAATACCTCCCAATCGACGGAGCCGGCGCCGAACAAGCAAGCGCGGAATCCCTGAATCACACCGGTCATGGGGTTCAACGCCAGCCAGCCCTGGAAACGCTGTGGCAGGAAGCCCACCGGATAGATGATGGGTGTCACGAACAGGCCGATCTGGGTCAGAAACGGGATGGTGTACTTGACATCACGGTAGCGCACGTTCATGGCGGCAAGCAGCATGCCGGCCCCCATGACCAACAGCACCGTCTGTCCGACAAAAATTGGCGTCAGCAGCATCGTCCAGCGCGGAGTCACATGGTAGTACAGCAGCATCCCAATCAGGAAAACGGAACTGACGACCAAGTCGAGCAGACCCCCAAAGGCAGCGGCAGCCGGCAGCAGCACACGCGGAAAGTAGATCTTGGTGATCAGACTGGAATTGGCCACCAGACTGTTGCCCACCTGCGAAAGCGTAACGGCGAAGTACGTCCACAGCAGCAAGGCTGAGTACGAGAACAACGGGTACGGCACCCCATCGCTCGGAATGCCGGCCAACTTCCCGAAGAAGAAGGCAAACGTAATCATGGTGAAAAGAGGTTGCAGTACCGCCCAGGCGACACCCAGCGCCGCCTGCTTGTAGCGCACCTTCACATCACGCCACGCCAGGAAGTAAAGAATTTCCCGGGAGTGCCAGATTTCAGAAACCCATTGGCCCACTGCGCATCTACCTGAATTTCATGCTACGCCAGAATCCCTAGCCGGCCGAGGCGCACAGCCGCCGGCAGCAGGCACTCAGGGGGACATCCCTGTCTTTGACTCTTATATTATCGTGAGACCGCCCAAGAACCCACTGCCAACGTGCCGCCAGTTCAACCATTGGCGGCCAGGCGCTGGCCCCGGTAGGCTCTTGCCAATGGTATCGGGAAATTTGAACTGCCGCTTTTGCGGCCATGCCGTGCGCCATACCTTCGTCGACTTAGGGATGTCGCCGCTGTGCCAGACGCACATCACCGCTGAACAGCTCAATCACATGGAGCCGTTCTATCCGCTGCACGCGTACCTCTGCGAGCGATGCTTCCTCGTGCAACTCGAGGAAGTCGTCAGCCCGGGCAACATCTTCAGCGACTACGCCTATTTCTCATCCTATGCGAACAGCTGGGTGGAGCACGCACGCAAGTACTGCGAGCTGATGTGCGAGCGCTTCGGCATCGGTCGCCACAGTCGCGTGGTGGAGATTGCGAGCAACGACGGTTACCTGCTGCAGCATTTTGTCGCGAAAGGTGTGCCCGTCCTGGGCGTCGAACCCGCCGCCAACGTGGCCGAGGTGGCCGTCAGGAAAGGCATACCGTCGGTTGTGAAGTTCTTCGGCCGGCAAACCGCCCGCGAGCTGGCCACCGAATTCGGCAAACCGGATCTGCTCCTCGGCAATAACGTGCTGGCGCACGTCCCCGATCTGAACGATTTCGTCGCCGGCATGAAGTTGCTCCTGGCTGAAAAGGGCGTGATCACCATGGAGTTTCCGCATCTGCTGGAATTGATGCAGCACAATCAGTTCGACACGATCTACCACGAGCACTATAGCTACTTCTCGTTCACTACCGCGACCGAGGTCTTCCGCCACCACGGGCTGACGCTGTTCGATGTCGAACGGTTACCGACGCACGGCGGCTCACTGCGCATCTATGGCAGACACTCGGCAGATGCTTCCGAGCCGGTAAGCGCACGGGCACGCGACCTGCTCGCCCTGGAAGTGCGGTCCGGCCTCGGAAAGCTTGCAACCTATGAGGCCTTCGCGGAACAGGCCCGCGAGACCAAGCGGGCATTACTCGAGTTTCTGATTGCCGCAAAGCGCGCGGGCAAGCGCATCGTCGGCTACGGCGCCCCGGGCAAGGGCAACACGCTGCTCAATTATTGCGGCATCGGCACGGATTTCATCGATTTCACGGTCGACCGAAATCCATACAAACAGGGCAAATACACGCCCGGCACCCACATCCCGATTCTGCATCCTGACGAGTTGATCAAAGCCCATCCCGACTACGTACTGATATTGCCGTGGAACCTGAAGGACGAGATTCTTGCGACAGTGAGCAGAACCCCGGGCCTGAACGCTCGCTTCGTGGTGCCCATCCCCAGGGTCGAGGTCGTCGGATGACAACCGCCCTGGTGGTGTCACGCTACTTTCCGTACGACTCCCAGATGGTGCTTGGCGTCCACCAACGTCTGGGGACGCAGGTACAGGCCTTGACCAAAGTGGTGGATCGCGTCGACTGCCTGTTTCTCCAGCCTGTGGACCAGTACTACGCACCGGAAGTGATCCAGCAGCACGAGGAGCGCTTGCGCCGGCTCTGGTCACCCACTGTTTCGATTCGGCTCGCGCCGACGCTGGTAGACGATGAGCCACCGACGTTGTGGCAGCGCCGCGGGCGAGGCGTGTTTGACTTCCACGCGCAACGCATTGCCCGTCCCGCCAACACGGAAGCAACGTTCGATACGGTCAATGCCGCGGTGGACGCCCGGCCCGACATTATTCTGGCGCACCGCCTATCGTCGATGTGCGTACTGATGGCAATTGCGCGCAAGGCACCGGGAAAGACGCGCCGCTCGCCACTTTTCTTCGACCTGGATGACATTGAGCACGTGACCTGGTCTCGCCGCTTGCTGCATAACCCTGGGTGGCCAGCGGAGCGACTGCAGCTGTTGCAAGTACCCAGGCTGATGCTCGGCGAGCTCCAGGCCATACGCCTCGCGACCGCGACATTCGTGTGCTCGGAGGCGGATCGCCGCTATCTCGCGCGCTTCCCCGGTACCGACCACGTGCAAACGGTTCCCAACAGCGTCAACTTCCCGCTCCTGGACGACAACGACGCGTCCGAACCACTGGTGCTGTTCGTGGGAACCATGGGCTACCAACCAAACATTCAGGCAGTTGATTTGCTGGTGCAAGAGATCTGGCCCGCGGTGCACGCGCGGGTTCCGGCAGCCCGACTTGTCATCATCGGACCCGGCCGGGAGCAGACGGCCTCGTACCACTCAGCGGATGAGAGCGTTACGTTTACCGGTTTTGTCGATGATCTGCAGTCATGGTATCGCCGGGCGCGCGTGGTGTGCTGTCCGATTCGTCACGGCGGGGGGACGCGCGTGAAAATCATCGAAGCCGCAGCGCACGCCAAGGCGATCGTATCGACGCGACTGGGAGCGGAGGGACTGAATTTTGAAGACAGGCGCGAGATCATCCTGCGAGACGCCCCGGCGCAGCTCGCCGAGGCATGCGTCCGCCTGCTCGTTGATCAGCAAGTCGCCGCGAAGCTTGGAAAGGCAGCACGACAGAAGGCACACGGCACGTATGAGCGCGGCGCTGTTGTTGACCAGCTGGCAGGCATCTTCCGCGCGGGCTGCGCCGTCCATCGCCATCGTGTTCATCGCTGAGCCCTAGGAACACAGACTGCGAATGCGGGTCGGTCGCCGGAGCGTCTCTCCGATGACCGTGTGCGCGTCAGCGTCGCGACGCCGGTGTCAGGTTCGATTCTGTCCTAGCGTGCACGGTCACGCCATCGATAGACTGCGGGGAGGACGCGACCGCGAAGCATCTGCACGCAGCTCAGGGCGCGGCGTGTCTGACTCAAGTGGCGCTTGTAGTCGCTCGTCTGCCCGGGTCCCGCCAAGAAATCGTACATCGTGACACCGTGGTCTGCCGCGGCCTCCATGGCATACCCGAGGTGAATCAGGCCGAGCGACACATGGCTGCTGAATGCAGGGTCGAAACCCATCTTGATGTTGTATTGGCGCGTTCCCTTGCGGATGTCATAGAGCACCGACACCACATTGCCCGCGACGCGCAGTCGCGAGAAGGCCAGCTCGGTGTGGGTAGCCAAGCGGCTCGCGAGAGTCCTATGAAACGCCAGCCGCTCCCCGGTGAACGCCGGCCTTTTCCACCGCAACCCGTGCAGCCGGTTGAGGTCGCTGAATCCGCTGTCGATTTCCTCTGGCGCGACAAACTCGAGGCTTACCTCGCCGTGATCCGTGAGGCGCCTGCGCAGGTTCCATAGGCTGCGGCGCGTCGACTGTCCGAGATCGCCGAGGTACGCGTCAAAGCCCTGGGCCAGATCCGCCTGGTAGCTGACCGAGCGGTCGAGCTCTCGCACGTAGTGCCCCCTGGCAGGTGCCAGCCGGCCAAACGCGTCGCGCCACTGCTCCCCGGCAGCACTGAACCCAATCACCAGCTCTGTCCAGGCGGGTTCGTCCAGCAGGACGCGCAGGCAGGCATGCCGTACCGCGCCGAGATCCTCCGGCGAGGCGATGACGTCAAGGTACTCCGAGATCACCGGCTCGGGATCACGCCATGACAACCCAATCACCTGCACCGAGCGCGCGAGCACCAGGCCGCCGCGCATGACGAGCCGGTGATAAAGCGGCGCGAGTCCGACCAGATCGTCACCGCGATAGAAAGCCAGGATATCGGGAGCACGCCCCAGAGTACCGCCGTAGCATTGCCACCAGTGCGTGAGCCATTGCCAGGACAGGAACAGGGGATCGGCGCCTGAGCGTGCGAGCAGCCGGTTCCAGGCGACCGCGTTGCTGAGCCATTCTTCAACGCCCCACCTGCGTGAAGTCAGTGCGCTCACAATCGCTGCCTCGTGATCGGTCTTGCGGGCTCCATCAAGTGTCCTTGTCCCCTTGCGTCACGCACCACACGAGGCGTTCGGCCATGCCGCTGCGCGAGTGGACCTGGAACACGGCGTCAGGGCGGCGGGCAATGAACCCGAGCCTGCGCAGATGAGTCCTGCACGGGTGTCGCTCGTCCACAGTCATGCGCAACGCGACCAGGTCAGGCTCCGACAGAGCGTGCTGGACGAACAACGTCAACATCGCGCGCAGGTCCGCCGGGGTCTTGGCAGCGAGGTCGTAGATCGACCAGGTATGTTCCAGAGTGCTGTCTTCGAAGACCAGCAGTCCGCGTGTCTCATCTGAGCGGGCGAACCTTGCGAAAATGAATCGCGTGTGAGGATGCTGCGCATACCTCCAGTTGAGGGACTCCGGCCCCAGGTCGTGCACGGCGTCGTCGGGCGGCGGCAGCCTGCGAGCGAACTCGAGCAGCGACTCGTCCAGTGTGTCCTTCAGATGCAACGAACCGTCGCGCGGAGTGCGCAGTCGGGTCACAATTCGCGCCAGGGCTCGCATCAGCCGCGCAATGCGCGTTGCGAGCCATTCACTGCGCACCAGTGCACGTGCGTAGCGCGTGGCGTCGAGCACATAAACGTGTGGGACCAAAGCGCCCGATGTCACCCAACCCACATTCGTAAGCGCGCGCCGGGCCGCTTCCGTCGGGATTACGAACGCCGGTTCCTGCGGGAAATGCTCGTCGAGATATTCGGTCATGAATCGCAGCAGTACCTGACCCAGGCCGCGACCGCGCCAGCGGGTATCGAGCGAAATGTCGCCGACCACCGCGGTCTGTACACGCACGCCGTTGATCCAGTACGGGCGGAAAACCACAGACGCCATTCCGATGCGCTGCCCATCCTGTGACAGGAGCCAAAATACTCGGGGCACCGGAGCATCCCGTGAACTCTGATAGCGCCAATCGATGTACTCGAGGGTCTCGCGGCTGTCCCGATTCGCGTTACGCAGGCGCAGGATCTCTTGCTCAAACCCGTCGGATCCAGTCACTGCGCAGGAAAAGCCGCTGCCTTCGTGCATGAGTAGGCTGATCGCGCTGGCGCGCTCAGTGGTCACGCACCGGCGGCTCGAGATTTCGCCGAGCGCGGCGAACCGCAAAGGGAACGGTAGAGATTCGCGTGCGCAGCGCACATTTGGTCGAGAGAAAACCTCTCTTCGACGCGTCTGCGTGACGCACGTCCCATTGCCACCGCGCGCACGGGATTCTCGTGCAGGTCAATAAGCGCTTGGGCAAATGCATTTGCATCCAGCGGCGGGATTACCTGGCCGTTTTCTCCGTGAACGACAGCTTCGGCATTTCCGCCGACGTCGGTCACAATCATAGGTAAGCCAACCGCCATCTGTTCCACAACGGCATTCGAGAAGCCCTCGTTGCTCCCCGGAGTTAGGCAGCCGACGTCCATGGACCACAGATAGGGTACGACGTCGGCTATGTCCCCTGCGAAGAGCGTACGGGGTCCGAGCTCCGTACGAGTAATCCGTTCGCGGAATTTGGTCAGTAGCGGCCCGGCGCCCACGGCAACCACCTTTAGCGAGGGAATTGAGGGAGATGCCTGCAACAACCCTTCGAAGAACACATCGTGGTTCTTTTCGGGACGGAATCCGGCGACCATACCCACGACGAAGTCGTCCGCTGCAAGACTGAGGCGTGCCCTTGCGTCCCTCCTCTGCTCCGCGGACGGCACGGCAAAGCGTACGACGTCGACACCGTTGTAAATCGTGGTAATGCGGGAAGCAGGCAAATGATCGTTCGCCATCACGGCAACGCGCACGGCCTCTGCTACTACGATGAACGCATCGAAGAGAACTTTCAGACGCCTGTTCAAAAAGAGATGCCACGGCTTGCGCAAGTGACCAGTGTCCCGTTTGCTGGAGATGAGGTGCTTCCCGCCCGACAACCATGCGATCACGGCGCCGTACGTATCCGCCTTCTGGTGAAACGTCTGGACAATGTCGTATCTGTTCTTGCGGATCAGCTTGAACAGGCGCCACGCCTGGGCGGCCGCATTGGGTACGTACTCCCGCCCCACGGGCACGCTCATGACCGACACACCTTGCGCGCGCAACCCATCCAAAAGCGGATTTGCTCCAAGGTCGAACGCGACCACCGAGCAGCGAAACGCGTCCGCCGGCAGCCCCCTAATGAGCTGCGCCAGATGTTTTTCGGTACCACCGGTGCGATGAAAATAATCGATGAGAAAGAGGATCTCGATTCTGTCGGAAGCCATAGCCCTCTCGCCAGAAGACGACGTCTGTTCCCCCGGTGGGCAGCCAGTATATCCATATTGTCCGTCAGACCCTCTGACGATGCGCCCTAAAAGCGGTCGAGCGGCTCCGCGACTATGTTGGGCGAACCGATCGCTTTTCGGATCGAGTAGCCGCGTTCGCGTAGCCATCCGGCGACAGGGCCAGTTCGTGAAGCTTCGACAATGAGCAGGGGCCGATCACGTTGCAGAAGTGATTCCATACCCACTAGCACCTGAAGGTCGTGACCTTCGGCGTCGATCTTCACAAGCCGCACCGAGCCCGGCATTGGAATCACATCGAGCGGCAAACAGAGGACGCGATACTCGCCGGCTGACGAAATGTGAGCCTGGTAGAAGTTATTGAGCCGGCTGTCCCCGTACGATGGAATTGCCATGTTTAAGATAGCGGCGGACGAGGAAAGCGCGACGTTGAACAGCGTCACATTAGCGACTTCGCTCGCACGCACATTGGCCGCGAGGAGCGCAAAGGACACCGGGACCGGCTCAAAAGCCAGCACGCGCCCCGTGGGGCCGACGCATCGCCCCATGTGGCACGTGTAATGACCGACGTTGGCGCCCACGTCTATCACCCAGTCGCCGGCGCGCACGTAGCGCGTGATCTCGGCGATCTCCGGCTCATTCGGGACGAAACTCCCGTGACGGATCTGCCGTGAGAAGTTGGCGCGTCGAAGCTCGAACTGAACACCCGTTGGCAGGCGAGCGACGGCGGCGCGTAAGAGCCTGCGGAGCATCGTTACAATTCGTTGTCGGCAGCGGTAAAAGGCATATGCTGCACCTGAGTTTTGGCTTGCTCAGTGTTGAGGGCCAGTATACGCATTGCCGGGAGCCGCGCCTTAGCTCCGCGATCTCCGGCATTCAGCGCTGGTGCCTGTCGTGAAGCTGATCCTGCTTGAGCTTAACGAGCTGTCTCCCGACCTGATGTCCCGATTCATCGATGAGGGCAAGTTGCCCAACTTCCGCCGCCTGAGAACGCAGTCGACGCTGTACACAACCGACGCATGCGGGAACGCCCGCTTCCAGTCTGAGCCAATTCTGGGTGATCGGAAAAAAGGGCCGGCCACAACCTTCGGTTTGGGATCGAAAATTCGAAGTCGATTCGGCGTTGCCCGGCCACGCCGGTTTATCACACGCAATACTTGGTCAGCTCGTGAGCGGACGGAGGCCGGAACCTTCGTCCGCTGGTCCTCAGGGACGGTCATCTAGGTCATCTAATAGACCGGAGCCGCCTCACAGCACATCTTCAAGACCGATCGCGTCAGTCCCTGTCGGGACAATGCGACGGGCATGCCTTGAGGATCGCCAACAAATACAAAGACTTCCAAACTTTAATGCCACAGCCGAGGTCACAGCTGTCGGTGTGCGACGACGTTTTGTAACTGCTACTTGGTACGGGGCGGGAGAAAATATGAACAGTTACTATAGGTTAGATGTGCGCAGCGAAGGAGCGGTAAAGCGGCACGGATCTTGTACGTGATCTGAAACCTCACAGGATCCCGGGTGTCGAAGCCATCCCGGAGCCACCAATAACCATTCGAGTGGGACGGAGCAAATTTGGTCATGCAGATCGACATGTCGCAGCGGGTCGGGGCGTGCGCCTCTCAGGCGCTGAGAGTCGTGATTTGGGTCGGAGTGATCGCCGGTATAGGACCAGCGCTGAGCGCTCCCGTCATCCAGCAAATCAGCGGCGCGCTGAATCATAAGGGTGCCATCACCATCAGCGGCACGAGCTTTGGGTCGAAGGCGACCGCCGCACCACTGGTCTGGGACGATGCCACCGGCGGCGACATATCGGACAAATGGGATGGTGCGTGGCCTAAGCTCGTCCCAGGATACAACACGAACTACTACAGGCCGATGCGCGGCATAAACCCGCCGCATAGCCATGACACCAGGTACATTGCCGGAGCGCACGCGACAACCGCGGGGGCCTACTCTGGGGAAATAGTCACATTCTTCAAGAACATCCCGCTGCAGCCTTTCCCGTTCTACATCTACGCGAGCTGGTATCAGCGCGTCGACAACCGCTGGACCTTCGGCGGTGACCAGAACTTGAAGACGTTTGCGTATTCGAACTGCTGCAGTCCGTATGAGATGCCGAACAATTGGTACACGGCCTACGGTCCGCCGCATCCTGCCAGCACCACCGACGAAGCACAGTGGCTGATTAACGATGACGGAGCATCGCTCGGTAACCCCGACCAGAACGGACACAACGCCTGGTGGGAGTCTGGGGTCAATCCAATGGCCGGCAAGTGGTCGAAGGTCGAAATCGCAGTCAAAGTGACCAACCGGACAGATGGGTACGTGAACGTACGGGAGAACGGCCGCCCAGTGATAAACTACGCCGGCGCGACGGACAGGTATCCGGGCAACAAGCGGACCATCGGTATCGGTGGATACGCCCGGATGTACGGCTTCACCGGTAACTGGCGTTACTTTGACGACGCCTATGTGGACACAACGCTGTCGCGTGTCGTGCTCGCCGATAAGCCGGTACTGAGTCAGGCCACGATCATAGAGGTGCAAATCCCGAGCTCGTGGAGTGACGGCTTAATCACCGCCACAGTCAACCTCGGAAAGTTCGCTCAGGGTCAGACCGCATACCTGTTTGTGGTCGACTCATCGGGAACACCCAACGTTACTGGTCTTGCGGTCACGGCGGGCGGCTCGGTTGCTACTCCGGACGCGCCCTCGGCGATCTCAGTTCACTAGTCCACTGCCTCCGTGCGCGCCGAGCCAGCGACGAGGTCGCTGAGCGCGCGCGCGCTCCCAGTCCACAGGTCTACGAGTTCGCTGCGTTTGCCTTCGGCGGCCGCCCGCAGGCGCGCTTGCTCCAGCCTCAAGCGCTCGAGTGCCCCGCGAATATCCGCTACGGTGTTGTTCGTGAACACGGCGCTGTCGCTGAACAATTCCACCGTAGCGGAGTTGTTGGACAGCAGCATTGGTTTGCCGAGCGCCAGCGCTTCATAAGAACCGCATACAAGACAGTCGTCCATGAGCGTCAGATCGACGATCGCATCCGCTGCTCGCAGCAGGCTCCAGTAATCAAGTTCATCGAGAAACCCGGTGAAGCGCACGTTCCCCGGCACTCTGGCGGCGACAGCCCCGTCCAGCTTGCGGTGATCGCCCGTAACGTATAGCTCAACTTCCACACCGCGCACGGCCTCGAGCACCTCGGCGATGGGTTCATCGGGGGCGAAAGTGGCGATGAGCACAACGTTGAAAGTACCGCTCAGCGTCCGCGCGGGCACCGGCGGAGGCATGGGTATGCGGTCCGGAAGCGTGTACGGCTTTCCGCCCTGCCGCAAGACGCGTTCGGCCAGTTGGCGGTTGCTGACGATGGTCAGGTCCGCACGGCGAATGACCCACTGCGAAAGACGTGCAACCCAACGCTGCCGATTGATGAACGGAACAACGGCTTCGTTGTGAGCGTCCACGACGAGCCTGTACCGAAGCACGCCGCGGACTGCCGCCGCAAGTGCCGCCAGAATCAGCGAGGGATTCTGCACGAGCACGACTTTCGGACGGCGCCGTGCCAGCTCTACCAGCGTGCGCGTACCGAGCACCAGGTACCGCAGCAGGCCGCCGAGCTTCGTTGTGAGGACCAGGAGCTCGATGTCCAACCCGGCGCACAGCTCCTTTGTGCGCCGATGTTGGAACCATGTGAGGGCGAGGGCTCTTCTCATGCGGCGAAGGTCGCGGCCGGCCGAGTCTGTCCCGCTCCCGGCGCCGCGGCCTCGCGCTGCGTCTCGAACCACAGTTGGAACATCAGCAGCGAGAACAACACCTTGCTATGCTTGCGGACTCCGGTGAGATGCTCTGTCTGCAGCCGTGCGATCTCCGCTGCATCGAATATTCCCGCATCGGCGATGGAACCGGCGGCGAACGTGTCCTGCATGAGCGCCTTAAGCGGACCGCGCAGCCAGCGTCCCATCGGCGCCTCAAATCCCTGCTTGCGATGATTGATGACCGGCGCCGGCAGCCACTTCGCCGCGACCTGTTTCAGAATGCGCTTCTGATTGAGGCCACGAATCTTGAGATTCGCGGGAATGGTCATCACTTCCTCGACGAAGCGATGATCGAGATACGGCACACGGAGTTCCAGTGAGTGCCACATGCTCAGGCGATCGGTGAGAGTGAGAATGTCGTCCGCCAGGTACCAACGCAGATCGGTCTTCAGCGCACGGTCGACACTCGTTCCATTCCGAAAGCCGTCGAAAGTATCCGTTAAAGTCGCGGCCGTGGCGGCAAAGTCCACCTGTGAGACCGCGTCGCGCGAGTAGAGCCGCGCACGCTCGGATGCCGGCAAGCTGCTCATCGAGTCCTGGTAACGGCGGGACGACGATGCCGAGGAGGCGCGTGAAAATCTCTTCAGATGATCGACCAGGTCGCTCGAAGTCCTTGGCTCCGGAAGCCTGCGGATGATCGGATCAACGACACCTTCGCGCAGCCATCGCGGCACCCCGCCATACGCGTCCCCGATGCGCACGCCGAGGTGACGCCGGTATCCGCCGAAAAGTTCATCACCGCCCAGGCCGGTCAACGCCACCTTGACGAAGCGGGCTGCCGCCTGACTCACGTAGTAGCTCGGAATCACGGAATCGTCAGCAAACGGCTCATCGAAGGCTGCCACGATATCCTCGATGATGTCCGTGACGCGGGGTTCGACATTGATCTCGTGGTGGTTGAGACGATAGCGCTGCGCAATCATGCGTGCATAGACGCGTTCGTCTATGAAGGACGAGCCGGCATCCGCAAATCCCACCGTAAACGTCTCGACCGGTCGCTCGGTGGCGGCGGCCATCATCGCGACCATGAGTCCGCTGTCGACGCCGCCGGACAGAAAGGCTCCCACGGGGACGTCGCTTACGAGGTGCGATTCCACCGCCCGCAGCAACCCGGCTTCCACGCGCCCGACCCACTCGGCAGGTGTTCGGGGGACCACTTCCGGATCCGGCACTTGCCAGTAAGAGCGCGCGCTCATTTCTCCCTTTGGTCCGATGGTGACAGTGGTGCCGGGCGGAACCTTCCTGATGCTCCGATATATGGTCCGCGGCGCCGGAATGAATGTGTAGGTCAGGAATTGATCGAGCGCCTGCCGGTCGAGCTCCTGGCTCACGAGACCCGTCGTCAGGAGCGACTTCATCTCGGATCCGAACAGGAGCCCACCCGCAAGCTGCGCAATGAACAGCGGCTTGATGCCCAGGCGATCTCGCGCGAGCAGGACGGTCTCCTTCCTCGAATCCCATAGTGCGAACGCGAACATACCCTCGAGCTCGCGTACCAGGTCGGCGCCCCGCTCCTCGTAGAGATGAACGATCACCTCGGTGTCGGAATTGCTGCGGAACTCATGACCCCGCGCGCGCAGCCCCTCACGCAGGGTCTTGTAGTTGTAGATCTCACCGTTGAACACGACCGCGACCGAGCGATCTTCGTTGTAAACCGGTTGCGCACCGCCTGCCACGTCGATAATGGCGAGCCGTCTCATCGCCAGGCCGATCGTGCCCGAGTGCATGGAGCCCTCGCCGTCCGGGCCACGCCGGAAGATGACATCGTTCATCGCCTGAAGCACGGCGGGCGACCAGCCCGCGAATGATACGAAACCGCAGATTCCGCACATAAACCCTCGCGGCTAACGAGTGCCCACGCCCGGCGCCACGCGTGATGGCAGCACTCGCGCGCGCGCGCGCGCGCGGCTCGTGCGCACCGCAATCTCGGGACCCCGGGCTGACCCATCATTCACCGCAGGCGGCGCGACTCTGACGGCGAGCCGCGCCGTCACGACCGACAACCCGCCAACGAAGTACCAGTACGGTTCCGAGAGACCGTAGGAGGCAAGGCTGAAGAACAGATCAACTGCAACCACCACCAGCAGCGAGTCCGCCACGCTGTGCAGGAACCTCAAGCGCTCATCGGTGGTGGCCATAGCGTTTACCACCTGCCGCGCTTTTTGACACGCCCGCACGAAACTCCAGATCAAAGACAACAACAGCGCGAGCCCGATGTAACCCAGCTCCTCCGCGGCCTCCGTATATAGGTTGTGCGATGGAAGATCCTCCCCGCGGAAGTGGACATTCGCCTCGCGGGAACTCCCGAGCCCGTGTCCGAACAGGGGGCGCCGCAGGGACACTTCGAAGTCTCCAATGACACCGTTAATCCTTTCCTCGGCGGTTTGCGCACCCTTCGCCTGGTGCGAATAGATTGATACATAGCGCTCGCGCTGCAGAGCCGTCATGAGCGTGAAAGCAATGATGGCACCAACGACCGCAGCCACCAGCAGCGGCGCGCGGTACCTGCTGCGCCAGATGACGAACAGGCACAGGAAGACGAAAGCCAGGAATCCGGACCGCGAGGCGCTCAGCACGAGCGCGTAGCACATCGCACAGGCTACCCCGCCCCACAGGAGCCGTCGCGCTCTCGTATCGGGTTTGATAAGGAAATGCAACAGCGGCAGGGTCATGATGATGACGAAGCCGAGTCCATTCGGGTTGATGATGTCGTAGGGCGAGCCGGCGAGCCGGTACATGGACTCCCAGTTGCCGAGCGAAGTGGCCGAGCCCCAATAACCCGACGTCACATGCATGTACAAGGGCTCGAGCACTCTCCACACCTCTGTCGCCACATAGACCGCGAGCAGCACCTTGAGCTTGCGCGCCGTGTCCACGGTTGCGACGACGAAGAAGAAAAAGCACAGGGACTTGGCGTACGTTTCGAAGTTGTGCAGTACGCTGCCGGGCCATTCCACAAACGGAATGGTCACGAGAATGTATCCGACCAGGATCCACAGGCGCTTGGCGACGGGATCCATTCGTGCGGATGAACCCGACGCGGTCCGTGCCCGTCCCAGCACGATGGCCAGCGCCGTCGCGGCTGCGAGAACGAGATCGAGGTGTATCGAGCCGAGCACATGCACTCGCGCGGTGAGGTGCAGGAAGTAGCTGACGAGAAACACGCAGAACAGGTAGAACGCCGTGTTTCGCGCGCCCGGCTCCTGGAGCAATGGCACATCTCCCTGGATTCTTGTGTTTCTCATAAAACCATTATGTCACGTCGACAGTGGGCGCCGATGGCGCGCTCCTTTTCAGTGTGCCCTGCCTCGGAAGGGGATTCACGAAAGTGGTTCACGTATCGCCACGTACGCCGCGAGGTACTCCTGCGCCATGCGTGCGCTCGTGTAAAGCCCCGACACCGCCTCATAGGCCGAGTCGATTGCTGCGCCCGAGCTGGAGTCCCCTGACATCAGGCTTTGCAGTCCGTCCGCGAGCGCCGCGAGATCGTGGGGTGCGACGAGCCGCCCGCGGCGCCCCTCATCGAGGAGCTCGGGTATCGCGCCGACGGCAGGGGCGAGAATCGGTACGCGCCACTGCATAGCTTCGAGCAACACCAGCGGCATGCCCTCGGTGAGTGAGCTCATCACAAACCCGGCCGCCCGCGCGAGCAGTCTGTCCGCACCGCCCACGTAACCGGCGAGTCGCACGATTCCGGCCAAACGCAGCGCGGTGATGCGGTCCGCAAGAGCCTGGCGTTCAGGCCCCTCGCCGATGATCAATAACCTGTGGGCACTCCCGCTCTGCGAGCGCGCGCGTGCAAACGCCTCCAGCAGCAGCGTGAACCCCTTCTCAGGGGACAGCCGGCCGATCGCGACCAGCGTCGGTTGACGGACGGTGAATTCGACCAGCTCATCCGGCAGAGGCGCGACCCCACGGGCGGCTTGGTCGACGAGCCGCACGTCTCGCGGCGGGATCCCGTTCTCGATCACATGCCGCCGGGAAGGGGCCACGCCCTGGAGCGCGGAGAGCTCCAGCATACAGCGCGCAACCACCACCACCGAATCGATTCTCCGCAGTGACAGCCGGTCGAGGCGTTCGTAGAGCCACAGGGCGCTGAATGTGCGGGCAGCTGTCCAGCCGTGCAGCGTCGCGAGCATCGGGCCACGCAGCCGCCCGGGCAGGGCTCCCAGCAGGATGTTCGGTTTGTAGCCATGGGAGTGGAGCACATCCGGTGCGGCCGCGCGGATGCTCCGCAGCAGCGAGCGCACCACTCCCGGTGTCGGCCGGGGCGCGACGCGAATGCGTACTACGGGCAACCCCCAGGAGTGTGCCAGGGCCTCGAATGGGGTCTGGTCCGTACCGGGGTCGCGAATGCTGCCCACGAGGGGTTCGTGCCCGCGCTGCTGCTGCTCGCGGGCCAGATACAACAGAATGAGTTCCGCCCCGTAGACGCCCTCGCTGTGTATAAGATGAAGAATCCGCATTGGGTCACGACGGCGCGCGTGTTGTCACGAGCGCGCGCAGCATGGAACGCCACGCCGGCCAGTACGCGGGCTGAAAGGACAGCGCACGCAGGTAGTCCCGGAACGCGGCGCGCCGATCCTTTTCCTGCCACAGGATGACGTTGCCGCGTCCGGTGTAGGTGTGCGCCCACGCACTGCGCGCTACCGCCTGCTCCACCGCGCCCGGGTTGTGGTCAAGGAAATTCTGCATGATGCGGATCCCCGACTTGTAACGCTGGCGATAGTTCTTCGACATCTGACCGGCCCAGATGCGATAGCGCGCGGTCGGTGCGTGAATGAAGTCGAACTGGCAGTGCGCCGACAACCGCAGCCACAGGTCGTAGTCGAGCCCCATACCGATCGTCTCATCGAAGCCGCCGACGCGCTCGAACCACGCGCGTCGCACAATCCCCGTCGAGTAGGGCACGAAGTTCTCAATCAGCAGCGGACCGCTGACCCTGCCGCGGTGCATGCGCGTCGGCCCTTTTGGCAGCGGCTCCCCCTCGCCGTCCATGCGCTCGTAGTCGGAGTACACCACTCCGACCTCGGATTGAGCGGCAAATAACGGCATCTGCCGCGAGAGTTTCTCGGGCAGCCAGACGTCGTCCGCGTCGAGGAACGCGATGAAGGATCCGCCGCTCAGCGCCACACCCTGATTCATGGCGCGCGCCTTGCCCGCATTGGCCTGTGGATGCACGCGCACGCGCGGATGGCCGTCCCATTGCCTGAGGATCGTGGGCGTATCGTCGGTCGAGCCGTCGTCGACGATCTGCACGTCTAGGTTCGGGTACGACTGCGCGAGCACCGACTGCACGGCCTGGGGCAGGTAGCGCCCCATGTTGTAGGTGGCGATGACCACGGACACGAGCGCGTCTGCGGGACTGGCGGACATGTCAGACCCTGCAGATCGAAAATCGGTACTTGCCCGAGTGCTCCTGCGGGATGCGCTCCACGTACTGTGCCCGGATGTTGATCCCGGGGCCGAACACCGTGCGAAACTCACTCAACAGCGCCTGCTCGGTCGCCGCGCTGAAGTCGGGCGCGCGCACCACGTTCAGCACGATGTCATCGAAGGAGGGCTGCACGACCTGCAACTGCTCGAGGCCGGGTATCGCGGTCAGTGTGCGCTCCACGAGCGACACGCCCGCCACCATCGAGCCGTCGCGGCGCTTGAGATAGTCCGCGACCCGTCCGGTGACTCGCTCCATGAGCGGCAGGCCGCGTCCGCAGGCGCAGCGGCGGTCCGACGGGACCCCGATATCCTCGATTCGGTAGCGGATGAACGGCATGCCGCGATTGAGCAGATCCGTAATGACGATGGCGCCCTCCTCTCCCGGGGCCGCCGCCGTGCCATCCGGCCGCAGGAATTCGAGGTACAGATGCTCGATGTTGAGGTGCATGCCCTGATGTCGCTCGCATTCGCAGGCAATCAACGCCACCTCCTCTGAGCCGTACCGATCCGTGACCTTGCGGCTGAAAGCCGCCTCGATCACCTGGCGTTCGTTCGCCAGCAGCATCATGGAGGTGGAAATGATGCCGCGCGGCCGCAAGTCCCGCACTCCCTTCTCCACCAGATAGCGGGCGAGCATGTAGAGCGAATGCGAATGTCCGAAGAGAATTTCGGGCTGCTCGCGCCGCCAGCGGGCGATGAAATCTCCGATCGAGCGCTCGTTGAGGTCGATCGTGTCGAGATAGACGAAGCGGTCGATGAGGAGCGCCCGTACGCGCTGCTTCAAGGTCCTGGGTAACGGAGGATTTCCCCACAGGGACGCGATCTTCATGCCGTGGAAGCACCCTGCCCATTGATCCGAACGCAGGGCGTCGGCGGTGCGGGTCTCGAGCCAGTCGCGATCGAAGTAGGTGGTGAGCGCCACGCCGGTCGAGCCGCCGGTCTTGTGCTCTCCGAGCGCGCTGCGTGCAAATTCACGCGAAAGAATGTCATCGGTCGATGCGCGAATGATCGCCTTTGTAAGGAGAGGCAGGCCGTGGAACGCCGCCAGCTGGAAGTGCTCGGGATCGAAGCGGTGCTCCCTGAATACGCGCTCGTAGTAGGGAGAGTGAGCGGCTGCATAACGCAGCATCTGCCTGAGACGCTCGTCCTGGCGCGCCTTCAGGGTCTCGAGCGGCAGCCACTGCGAGCGCTCGAGCTCACGCAGGATGCGAAGCCGCCGGCTCCCGTCCTTGAGGTCCCACAGGGGATGGAACACGTGCCGCGACACCGAGCTCATGAACGACATGACCCTCTATCCCGTTCGCGGCTGCCACAACACCTGCTTCTCGCCGCGCAGGAAGCGCAGCAACGCCACGGCGGAAGCCCAATTGAGGAGCAGGAAGTAATAACAGTAGCGCGCCAGGAAAAACCCGCGCAACCGCGCCGGCCCGCGCAGTGCTAGAAGTGCGAGCAACGCCGCGCAGCACTGGCCGGCCGCCAAAGCAGCGTAGATCCAGCCGCGTGACACGAGCAACCAGTTCATCACCGCGGCGGCGGCCAGCGGCAGGAAGCTCAGATACCGCAGAAGCTTGTGGGACGTGAGCTGCCAGCTGAAGAGCGGGAAGCGCAGCGGGTTGAGGAGAACCCGCTTGTCCCACAGCGCCCAGAGGGCGCGCAGCGTGACGCGCACACGCATGCGGTACTCGGCGCCCTCACTGGTCAGCGTTTCCTCCTCGAGCACCGCCTGCGGCGCGTACACGACACGGCGACCCTGCTCGACCACCGCCAGCGGTAGCACGAAATCCGGCAGCTGGTCGGGCAGCATGGGCCGATACAGGGAGCGCCTGATCGCATCCACGCCGCCGTCCACACCCACGACCGAGCCGACCGCCGACTCCAGTGACCGCAATGCATTCTCGTAGCGCATGTAGGCCGTGCAGCCATCGCCCACCAGAGAGCCTTGCGGGTCGACATACACCATCCGACCCGAGGCGTAGCCGACGTCTGGATCCGCGAACGGCGCGACCAGCCGGCGCACGGTATCAGGGCGGTACATCGAGTTGGCGTCGGCAAATACGATGATCTCCCCCTGCGCCCGCTCCAGCAGACAGTTGAGTGCGGCAGTCTTGCCGGCGCGTGGTTCCTGCCGGAAGAAGGCGATGCGCGGCTCCTGTTGCGCCAGCCGCGTGAGCACCTGGTCGGTGCCGTCGGTTGATCCGTCGGAGACCACCCTGACGTCCAGAAGCTCGCACGGATAATCCTGGTCCAGCTTGTTACGAACGGTGGCTTCGATGTGCGCTGCCTCGTTGTACGCTGAGATCACCACCGTGACGCGAGGCGCGATCGGAGCCGCGCGCACGGGACGCGGCCGAATCGCCCGCAACAGCGCTACGCAGAGCGGATAGCCGGCGTACGGGTACAGCCCGATGGCGAGACACACCCAGAAAGCGAGCTCAGCCGGGGCGAGCATGACATGGTCCGGTGCCCCGGCTCACTGCGGGGGCTGAGGCGGCGAGCCTGGCAGCATTCCCGGTGCCGCAAGCTCTGTGCCCGGTAGGAATGCATAGGAAGCCGTCACGCCGACCTGATTCTCGGCGTAGCCGCGCGGCGTGAGAGCCGAATGGGCGTACAGAAAGCGCAAGCCGATCTGCCGGGCAATCCGCCAACGCAGGCTCGTGGTGGCGTTCACCGTGTTGGATGAGCCGCCGAAGGCGAACTCCTGGCGCTCGTACTCCGCGCCGATGTCCCAGTTGAGCACCGGGCTCAGCTGGCGCCCGAGGAGTGCGCTTGCGTCCTTCACGTTTCGGTCTGAGGCAGGGTGGATCTTGTAGCGCTCGCGCATGTCGAGGTAACCCAGCGTGAACGAGGTGCGCGCCGCCGCGAATCTCCACGTCGCGCCCAGCTCACGGTCCGTGAAGGGATCACCCGTGGTCAGCCGATACGCGGCGGTGGTCGCCACCGGCTGATTGAGGTTGAGCCGCAACATGTTCGCGGCGTCGGTAACCTGCTTCACGGCGTGCAGCGACAAGCGCGAAGAGGGTGAGATCTGGCGCGAAAGCTCCGCGCGCCAGACGGCGCCGCCGGGAGTCTGACTCTGCGGGAGCTCCCTTGGACCACGGATTGTTTGCACGGTGGCGAGGACGGCCTCGTGCAGCTTGGTGTAACCGCCGGACAGATCCAGCACGGTGCGCGCGCCCGCAACCTTGAAGCCCGCCAGCGCCTGGTCCTGCCTGAAATTGTTGTTGTCGACCTGGTCGGTAAACTCCACCTTGTCATGCGAACCGGTGATGTAGACGCTGGAGCTGTTCGAGAGGGCGTGGCTGAGGGTGACGTCGCCTGAGTAGCGGTGATTGTCGACGTTCACGTACAGCGGTGACTTCGAGCTGCTGTTGAGATAGGAGTATGTGCCGTTCAGCGTCAGCGTGGTGCGCAGCGTCGGACGCAGCGTGAAGCGCGGGCCCGTTGTGACGTAGTTGAGGCTCTCGAGGTTGTCGGGTGTGACCGGCACGAACGGGTCGATGACGGTCTGCGTGTAAGTCTCGCGGCCGGTCCACGAGAAAAACCCCGGCACGATCCAAAGGTTCCCCGTCCCATCGAGATAGCCGAAAGGCTGGGTCTGGTAAGCCGAGCGCAGGTACTTCACCAGCGCGATGTCTGAGGTTAGGCGGTAGTCGAGGCGTGGTCCCTCCCGCGAGGCGTCCCCCACCAGGCCGAGGAGCGCGAGCGTATCCCCGGAGCCGTTCTGAACACGGGTTACGTTGTCGGTGTAGATGAGCCCGGTATCGGCCTCCAGGTAGTTGCCCCTATGGGCGTTGGAGGCCTGGTCGAAGAACAGGCTCTGACTGGTGAGCGGCCCGATTTGTGCCGCCGCGGGCAGCGCCGCGAGCGCCAACAGACACCCGATCAACCGGTGACCGCGGGCGAGCGGCCCCGTTACCCGTCGCCTGTTCATGTCACACGCTCCTTCGCGTGGCTCAAGCGCTGCTGGCTTTCTCGCGCGGCCCTACGCTGCTGCCGTACTGGTAGTAGTATCCTGCATGCGGCTGTTTCGTGCTCTGGTTGAGCACCAGCGAGACCGGCCTGCCTTCACCAAGAATATCGAGGGCATCGAGTACCACATGCTGCGGGGTCTGATCGGCCCTGACGACGACCAGGATCTGCCCGGCTACCTGCGCGATCGCGTGGGACTCCGTCGTCAGCAACAGGGGCGCCGAGTCGAACAGCACCAGTCGCGTCGCATCATGGCCCCCCAGGAGCGCGACCACATCGCGCATCCGTGTGCTCGCAAGCAATTCGGTCGGATTGGCGTCCGGCCGGCCCGCCGGCAGGAACGACAGTCCGGGCACATCCGTTGCCAGAATCGCCGAGCCCACTGACACAGCGGGGTCTCTCACGACATCGAGGAGTCCGGGCTCGTTCTCGAGGCCCAGGATCCGGGTGATGCGCGGATTCACCACGTCGCCATCCACCAGCAGTACCGTCACGTCCTCTTCAAGCCGCATGCTGAGGGCGAGATTGAGCGACGTGAAGGTCTTGCCTTCGCCCGGCACTGCGCTCGCGACCATGACCAGATTCCCCTGCGGGACCGGCACCACACCGCGGCCGAGTGCGTTGTTGATCAGCGGCCGCTTGATCTGCCGGAATTGCTGCGCGAGCTCGCGCTCCTGATGGGTGGGCGGCAGGAGCCCCGCGACGCGCAACGCGTCCTGATTGATGACGACGGTGCGCGTAGCGGCCGCAAGGTTCGCCTCCGGGCCGACCTCGCGCCGTCGGGCAGCCCCGCCGGAAGTGGCAACTGCGCCGCGCGCAGTGGCGGCGGCGCCCGCGCGCGATGCCTGCAGCCTTTTGATGGCGTTTTCGATGACACTCATGCGATCAGTCCGTGCAGGAAGTGCGAGGCAGCGCTCTCTGTAAGCAGCGTCACCGCCGCCACCACAATCAACACCGCGACCGCCATGGAATACACCCATACGGCGTGCCGCGCCTGCGCCTGGTGCCTTTCCAGCCAGGTCATGCTCACGACGCCCAGCACCGGAAGCTGCGTGAGCTCGGCGAGCTGGCGCACCGAACCAAACACCGGCCGGATCTGGTGCATCAGGTAAGCCACGCCGATGCCGGCGGCCAGGCCCCCGAGCAGCACCACGAGGATGAGCCGGATGCGGTCGGGGTAAACCGGCTGGTCGTTCCCCGTGGGTGGATCGACGACCTCGAAACGCACCACGCCCGTCGCCTCCGCCTTATCCGAGAGTTTCGCGCGGTTGAGACGCTCCACCAGTGCCTGATACTGGCCCCGGGTTACGTCGTAGTCGCGATTAAGGCGCGCGAACTCCGCCTCCACTTCGGGAGCAGTGTTGATCATCTTGCGCAGTTCGGCAATCTTCCCTTCCCGATCGGCGACTTGGCGCCGCGCCGCGGCAGCCTCGACGTCGGCCCGACTCAACTGCAGCTTGATACCCTGGTACACGGGGCTCGCCGCAAGGCCACTCGCCGCGATGGCAGCCTGATCCCCGCGCCTCACCGCCGCGAGCTCGGTCTGCTGACGCTTCTTGAGATCCTCCAGCGTCCGGCGCGCGGCAATGACGTCCGGGTGTTTGTCCGTGAAGCGCAGCAGCAGCTCATCGAGCCGCGCCTGGGTTTCGCGGATCGCACTGGACGTGTCCGCGCCACCCCCGCCGGCCGCACCACTCACCATGCCCGGCTGCTCGCTGGACAGCTGCCGCTGTAGTTCGTCGCGCCTTTGCTCAGCGACGGTGAGGGCGAGACGGTCCTTGTCGAGGTCATCCGTATCCTGGTGCAGGCGACTGAAGTAATCCCCGCCGGTGGCGCCGGGCACGAGTCCGGCGTTGTGGCGCTTGAAGTCGGCCAGCCGGCTCTCCGCGGCCGCCAGTTTCTTGTCGTACTCGGCGATCTGCTGCGTCAGGAACTGCTGCGCCCGCTCGGAGCCCTCCTGGCTGCCGCCGAGCGCATTGGCGAGAAACAGCTTGAGCAGCTGAGAGACCACCCGGCGCGCGGTCTGCCGGTCGGGGTCGGTGTAGGTGATCATGTACAGGTCGGCGGGCCGATTCCTCTCGCCGGTCGCCTCGACCTGCAGGCGGGTGCGCAGCCCGCTGATGATCGTGGCTTGCTGCCCCGGACTCGCGCTGGCGTAACCGGGGATGGACAGGCGCGCCACTTTCTCCAGCTGCGGCCCGCCGAGCAGCGCCTCGCGCACGGCTTCGGCCTCGGAGGCGATGTTGGACTCAACCGCAATGCCCTGGGTGACCTGGCTCAACCTCGTACGCGTGTCCACGTACACGCGCGCCCAGGCGCTGTAGGTGTCGGGCATCGCCAGCACGACGAGCCAGCCGACGAGGCAGACGATCCACGCCACCAGCATGGCGGTCCAGCGAAAGCGCCAGACGCCGCGGATCAGTTCGAGAGTGAATTCGAGGGCGGCGTTCATGATCAGAACATCGATTGAGGCACGACCAGCACGTCCCCGGGCTTGAGGGGTATGTTCTCACGGACGTCGCCGCTATTGACGAGGTCCGCGAGCTTCACATGGATAGTCGTCTGTTGGCCGTGCTCGACGCGCACGATGCGCGCCCGGTTACCCGAGGCAAACTGCCCGAGACCGCCGACCGCCAGGATCGCATCAAGCACCGTCATTCCTTCGCGGTATGGCAAGGCCTGGGGGTGCACCACCTGGCCCACGACTTTCACCAGACTGAAGGCGCTCGCCGCGGTGGTGACGATGATGTTGACCTTCGGGGAGCGGACGTACTCGGCGAGCACGCCCTCCATGTCGTGGCCGAGCTGCAAGGGTGTCTTGCCGATCGCGACCATGTTCTCGACCAGCGGGGTGGAGATCTTGCCGTCGGGACGCACCGGAATGCTGACCGACAGTTCCGGGTTGCGCCACACGAACACCTCAAGCGTATCGCCCGGACCGATGATGTAGTCGTTGCCGACCGCCTTGGCTGCCGCCTGGCTTGGTGTCGGCGGCGATTCCAGCGGCAGGCTGGACGTGCAACCGATGATCAATGGGGTGATGGCCAGCCATCCTGCCGGCAGCAGCACGCGCGAACGTCGCATCGAAGTTCCTGTGTCCAAAAGTTGAGCCTATCAGAAAGCCCGGGAGCACGGCCCGTTCAAGTGTTTTACTGCCGCGCCGTTGCTGAGACCATCCGATCGCGAGCCTCAGCGCCGTCAGACAGCAGCGCTCGCGACGAACTCACGCAGGACACGGCGCGCATCCTCGCAATCTCCTCCCGCAGCGCATGCCGCTCGATAAGCAATCAATGTGGCCGGCGGATTCGATACGATCGCTTTGATCCCGTACCACAGCTGCGAGGCGAGTGGTTTGACAAAGTCCCGTCCCGCGATCTCGTAGCGCCACCAGATCAGGGAGCGCGCGCCCGAACGATCGGCGACCTCGGTCTCGCGAAATGCGCCGCTCGCGGTGTCGACGACTTCCTCATAGCGAACTTTTAATCGCTTGCCGACGACCGTGCTACCCGAGCCGACCAGCTCCGCGCCCTGTCGCTGAGTGCGGTAGGCCACCCTGAACATCTCGATGATGTCGCCGCTGGTGTTGGTATACGCGAATCGTTGTTCCTGATCCGCCCCCGGGAATACCGGCCGCCAGGAAGACTGCGTGTCAGACGGCGCCGACGACCAGGGGGCACGCGCACTTGGGGCAAGCGCGGCGCTCAGCGCCGGGGCCGGCTGCAGGGCGCGCAGGCCCCAGCTCACAGCCGGCAACGCCACCAGCACCAGGACCGCGGTAGCGAGCCCCGCCAGCGGCGCAGGCGGGCCGGGCGTCTGTGCGACCCGTTGCGCCGGATCGTGAGCGGGCTCGGGCGGCCCGAACAGCGTCGTAAGCCCGAAAAAGAGGAGCAGGGCCACCGCGAACACGCCCCAGCCGAACCAGTAGTGACTCACGCTCACGAGGTAGCTGTGCATGTCGGTGAGATAGCCGGCCTCGATCACCGTATAGACGCGCACCCAGTTGGCCAGCAGCGCGAGGATCGCCATCAGCGCCAGCTGGGCGATACGCACTCTCCACGGATCGCGCCGCAGCTCACCGTGCAGCGCCGCCACCGCGAGTCCCACGATCATGAAATGCAGGCCGCTGCAGCCCTCCTCGATCACGAAGGTGCCGTTGGGGATGTGGATGGTATCGCCGGATATCAGCACCTTTGGACCCGTGAGCCACAGAAACCCGCGCAGGGCGAACACCGTAAGCTCCTGCAGGGGGTTGCCGAGCTGCGACCAGGACGGTACGGCGAAGTAGAAAAACGCCACCGGGAAGGCCAGCAGCAGCCCCACGCGCAGACCGAACGCCGCCGTAAGGGCAAGCCAAAAAATCGCCGGGAAGATCGTAACTTCCAGATCCTCGATGCTCGCCCGGTAGCACACCAGCCACGCCAGGATGCAGCCGCCGAGCGCGAGCAGCGCGAGAGGCCAGAATCGCACCGGCGCGGCGGCAATTTCGCGCCGCGACCGCACCACCAGCGCAACACACACCGCCAGCACCAGCCACCCGTGCGTGAAGGTGATGTTCGCGAAGTCCTGCCACTGCTCGTAGTAGACGGCCGGGCTTGGCCAATAGACGAGCGTGACGAGGAGCGCCAGGGCCAGGATCATCCACAGGCGCGGGAAGCGGGTTATGCGCATCCTCCCGATCTTACGTCGTCGAGATGGCTGGCCGGGTACAAGCGCGCCGCCGCCGTGACTGCCGTCACGCCGAGCGCGCGAGGGTGGGAACCTGGGTGTTTCGCCTACCCGATCGTCTTACTGACGATCTCCGACAGGGCGCTCTCGGCGCCGGTGCTGGCGACGGCCTTGATGGCGAAGTACCAGGTACCCGACCCCAGATCGTCGATCACATACGTCTGGAGGCCGACGCCTGTGAGCTGGATGGACTCAGTCAGGTCATCGGCGTTCATGCCGTAGACAATGCTATAACCCGAAAGATCGGTGAGTGCCTTGCCGTCGGTGTTGGTGGTGGGCGCCTGCCAGGAGAGCGTCGCCGTGCCGGTGCCTTTGTTGGTTGCCGAAGTACCCGCGGACACGGTGGACACACCGGTCGGATTCTCATGACAGCCCGCCAGCACGCATGCGGCGAGCGCGAGGACGCCAGCTAATTTCACCACTTTCAAGGCGCAAGCCTCCCTCTAGGGCCCAGTGCAGCCGGGCCACGGCGTTCAGATCACAAGAAAGCTGCCTCCGGCGGCGACAAGCGGCGGGGCAAGCAGACTCCCAGGTGGGTAGGTGCAAGGTGCGTGCCTATGCACCCATGTCTTTATATTTCAATCGGTTATAAATCTTAAGCTGGTCCGTGGCGGTGCCGGGCGGGCGTAGGACCGGCCCCCACGTCGCGGCACGCCGACGCCTAGGACGCAGCCTGGGCGCTTGTGCGGCGTAAGCCGTTGATCTTGATTACTAAAACTGCGTCGCCGCCGACAGACAGTCCGGGCGTCGAGGGACGGGCCGTGTCAGCTTGCGATCGGTGTCACGGTTCGAGGGGCTTATGTCGCATTGCACACTGTCCGACGCCCGCCCCTGTTAGGCTTGTGACGCAGATCACGTCAGTAGGGTTTACACTACTGAGCGTGAAACGGGGCGTCTTATGTCACAGACATGTTGCAACTACTCGGCCAGGCTAGAAGGATGCAGTTAGGGCATGGCGTTTGCACTGCAGCATGGTACCGGCCGGCCGCGATGGCTAAGGATCGGTCATTGGAGGGTAGCGCGATGAAGAAGGTTACTTTGATCGCTGGAATGGCCAGCCTTGCTTTGGCGGCCGTGTGGAGCCTGCCGGCGGCAGCGGCTCCTTCGTGCGCAACGAGCGCTTGTGCGCACCAGGCTCACGACAAATGGCCCGGACGTGCGGGCGACAGCAAAACGAGCGACAACGACGCCGACGACAACAGCACGGGCAGCAGCGACTCCACGTCGGTGCCCGAGCCGGGCACGCTCGCGCTGTTGGCGCTGGGGCTTGGCGGCCTGGGCGTGTATGCCGTCGGCCGCCGCAAGAGAGTGAAGGCCTAAAGCGCCTGACACACTGACAATGCGATCGAAGAACGGCTCCTGCGGGAGCCGTTCTCGTTTATGGCGTCCCGGGCGTCAATGACGTGGCTGTTCGTCAGTGGCCGCCCACGCGATAGGTGCTCCCGCTATTCGTAGTATAGGGAGAAGCGCGGCACCCTCCCGGCACGCAGGTTCAAATCAGGGGCAGGATTCCGCAATTACTTGCCTGCATTCCCGCGCAAGCAGTGTGCCGATCATGTTCTGAATCCAGTAGCAGCAAAGAGCCTGTAGACGCTCCACGAGCGCGGAGCGGCGGCTCGACATGGCGCCGGCGCAAGATTGATGTAGTGGCTCAACCGAATGCTGCTGCGCTCCAAAGCGATGTAGGCGAGCCACGCGCAGGTAACGCTGACCGCGATACCCACCGCCAAGGCTCCCCACTGATTCAGGTACCGCACTGCAAGCGACTGCGCGCTCCATCCGATGAGCGGGTGAAACAAATACAGGCTATAGGAGATGCGGCCTAGGAATTGGCACACTCGATCCGCCAGCCAGGTTTCCATCGCCTTCCCGTGCCACGCCAGAAAGAGCAGGCCGGCTGTGGCAGCGGCTGTCAACCGCCAATCTCCGTGAAAGCCGACCCCGGAGATGAACAGTCCCACGCAGCTCAAGGCTAAATACCACGCCGAATTCCTCCCCGCCAGCGTCCAATAGCAGAGTGATCCGAGTCCGAAGGCCCACCAGTAAGAAAACATCAGCCCGTGGATATTCGGAACCCATTCCATATGGATCAGGACCGACAGCCCCATTAATCCTAGGGACAACCTGAGGAAGTTCTCCCATTTCGCACGCAGGATTTGTGCGATCCACAGCATCAGTATCAGCGCTAGGTAGAACTGCACTTCGAGACACAGCGTCCAGTAGACCGCGCTGATCTCATTGAACCGGAAAATCTCCTGCAAGTACGTCAGATGCGCCAATACCTGGAACGTCGTGATACCTTGGTTCGGAATCCCTAGATGCGCTGCAATCCCCATCAGAATCAGCGACAGGGCGATGCTGACCCAGTAAGGGATATCCAGTCGTATCGAGCGCCTGAGTGCAAAGCGACCTAGGAAACCGAAGCTGATCCGGTGCGTGCCGACGACCATCGCTATCACGAAGCCGGACAAGACAAAGAAGATCGCAACCCCTAAGTACCCACGGCCGCTCAACGCGGCCGCGCCGGTGCGCCCCAGCAAATGGTTCAGCATTACCATTACCGCGGCAATGCCACGCAACCCATCGATGAATTTCAACCTTCCCACGACTGCCCGTATCGCTCGGAGCGTACCGCTTACGCTTCGCAGAGCTTCCTTGGAGTTTATTTGCGAACCGCAAGCGGCCAGTTCGATTGAGAGACGAAGACTTAAGCGACGCGACGCCGCGAGCTAACGCTCGGTAGGCGGGGCAGTCAATGGGGCAATACCCCCTTGCAGTGAGGGGCGTGGCCGCGGACCTGGTTCGAGGTCTCAATTGAGGCTAAGACCGTACCAACACGACTGTACAAATGCGGGTTTCACCTCATATTGACTTCATAAACTACCGCGCGACGCGCAAGCACGAACAACAACCCACGCGAGGGGATCCCATGAAACCCAATATATGGACGCCATTTGCGGCGTTGCCCTCAATAGCACGGTTCGCGTGAGACTCGCTGTCGAGCGGCAGCAGAAGACTCGGTTGGCAACGGGCGTGTACATCGCGAAGACGGAACGGCGCACCTTCTGGTAGCGGCACACGTTCGCGAGCCTGGGTCGGACCGCTGGCGAGAGTGCGTTCAACGTCGCCCGCATGATGGGCCACGCGAAGAGCCACGCTGGCGGATCAGGTGTACGCCCACACGATGCATTCGCGCATGGCGAGCGTTGCGAGCGGCATCACCGCCAGAGCCCTTGGCGAGTAGCCCAAACTGCGCGTCATCGAAGGCGGTCAGCGGGACGTTAGAGAAACGTTAGAAAACACCAAGCCAGAGTCCGCACAAAAGGCCGTCAGTGGCCTCTAAGTCTCTGTAGAACTTGGGGATAATTGGCTCCCGGGTTGGAATCGAACCAACGACCAACGGATTAACAGGCTTGCTTCCCCGGCGGACTTGTTCGCTATAGTCCGCGCACCATGAATCCCGGCCCTTCTGCCGCGCGCCCGGTCAACGCGTTCACGGTTGATGTGGAGGATTACTTTCACGTCGCCGCGCTCTCCTCCGTCATCACCCGCGACAGCTGGGCCACGCGCGAGTATCGGGTCGAGGCCAACACCGAGCGCCTGCTGGCACTCCTCGCCGAGCGCCGCGTGCATGGGACTTTCTTCGTGCTCGGCTGGGTGGCCGAGCGTTCGCCCGGTTTAGTGCGACGCATCGCGCAAGCCGGTCACGAGATCGCCTGTCACGGCTTCTCGCACCAACTGGTTTATCGGCAGTCGCCTGAGGAGTTTCGGGAGGAGACCACCCGCGCCAAGGGGTGCCTCGAAGACATCATCGGGCAGGCGGTGCTCGGCTACCGGGCGGCGAGCTTCTCGGTGACGCGCGCTTCGCTGTGGGCGCTCGATGTGCTGATCGATCTCGGCTTTAGTTACGACTCCTCCATCTTCCCCATCCGTCACGATCGCTACGGGCTGCCGGGCGCGACGCCCGAACCCAACCGCCTGAGCGCACCGTCGGGGCGCACGCTGGTGGAGTTTCCCATGTCGGCGGCCAGGTTCCTGGGCGTGCTGGTGCCGGTCTCCGGCGGTGGCTATTTCCGCATCCTGCCGTACTGGCTGACGCACGCGGGCCTGAAGCAGATCGAGCGGAGCGGCCGCCCTTTCACTTTCTATCTGCACCCCTGGGAGGTGGATCCCGGACAGCCGCGCATCAGGGTGGGCGCGTTCTCGCGCTTCCGCCATTACACCAATCTCGAGCGCTGCGAGAGCCGGCTGCGGCGCGTGCTGGGAGATTTTTCCTTCACCTCGATGCGCGAAGCCTTGCGGCTGCGCGGGCTCCTCGCCGCTTGAGGCGCGGCGTGCTAGGCGGCCGCCCCGACCGTGCGTTGCCCGTGTGAGCGAGCGCGGCTCATCGCCGGCAGCGTGATCGTCACCGACAGCCCCCCGGCCTCGAGGTTGCGGGCTTCGATGCCGCCACCGTGCAGCGCCACCGCGCGTGCCGCGATCGCGAGGCCCAGGCCCTCGCCCCCGGCGCTGCCGTGTCCGCGCGCCGCATCCACCCGGTAGAAAGGCTCGAAAATGAGCCCGAGGTCTTTCTCCGGCACACCGGGGCCGTGATCGCGGACGACGACTTCGACCCGGTCCCCCTGCTGCCCCTCGTCCGGCAGGCGACGAGCCGTAATCCCGACCATGGCGTCCGCGGGACTGTAACGCACGGCATTGCGGATCACGTTCTCGAAAGCGCTGCGCAGCAGCTCCTCCTCACCCGACACCAGCAACGGACCCTGCGCGTGGACCTGCACGAGACACCCTTGCGCATCCGCCTCGATGGCCACATCCGCGACAATGGTGCGCAGCAGCTCCCCGACATCGACGCTCGCCGGCTCGAGCGCGTGCACGGGGCGCTCCAGGCGCACGAGCTTCAGCGTGCGCGCAATCAGAGCTTCGAGGCGCTGCGCCTCGCGCTCGATGCGGGCGAGGTGGCGCTCCGCGCCCCCGTCCTCGCGGCGCGCGAGCGAGAGCGCGAGTTGCAGCCGCGCGAGCGGCGAGCGCAGCTCGTGGGACACGTCGCGCAGCAGCTGCTGTTTCGTCTCGAGCAGCAGCCGCAGCCGCTCGGCCATGGTGTCGAGGTCCGCCGCCAGCAGACCCAGGTCATCCTGTCGCCCTTTGAGTGCCGGCAGCACGCGCACGTTGAGGTCGCCGCTTGCCAGCTGCCGGGTCGCCAGCCGCAGGCGCTCCACCGGCGAGGCGAGATAGCGGGCGAGAAAGAAACACACCGCCGCGCTGACCCCCAGGGCGATCGCCAGTACCGTCAGCGGCACGCCCGGCAGCTCCAGCTCACCGAACAGACGCGGGCTGTCGCGCACCGGACCGATGACGACGTGGTAGGTGCTGCCGCCCGCTGCGACCAGCACCAGCGCCCCGCCGATGGGTGCAATGGCGCCGCCGGATGCCGCGGCCGCATCGCGCGAGCCGCTCAAGGAAGGCGGCAGCGGTCGTCCCAGCAGCTCCCGGCCTCCGGGCTCGACCACGAAGGTGCGGCCAAAGGGTTCCGCCGGCAGCGATTGCAGCCAACTCCGCAGCGCTTCGGGCCCGCCGGACTCAAAGGCACGCGCCGCCTGCGCGTACAGCTGACCGCGTTGTACCCACGGGCGGTCGGTGCGGTGCGCGGTGGCGTTGACCGCAACCGTGACCGTGCCCACGAGGATCAACGCCAGCGCCACCCAGAAAGCGAGAAAGATCCGCCAGTAGAGCGAGTGCATGAGCCTAACCCTGCGACGCCGGTGCGCGCGTGCTCGCGAGCGCCAGCGCGTAGCCCGAGCCGCGCACGCTCTGCAGGGTGACGCGGTCGGTGTACTTCATGAGCTTGCGGCGTAGGTTGCTCACGTGCGTGTCGAGGCTGCGGTCGGTCGGCAGGAGACGGCGGCCGAGCGCCTGGGTCATGAGCTCATCGCGCGTCACGGTGCGCGTATCCGCGCGCACCAGCAGCTCCAGAATCCGCAGCTCCGCGGACGTCAGCTCCAGATCGCGATCCGCGACGTCGGCGCGGCGCGCGCGCAGGTCGAGGCGCAGCGGCCCCCACAGGATGAGTCCGCTCGCGCTCTGGCCCTCGCCGGGCATGCGCCGCAACACCGCCCGGATCCGCGCCACCAGTTCCCGCGGGCTGAAGGGCTTGGCGAGATAGTCGTCGGCGCCCAGCTCCAGTCCCACCACGCGATCAACTTCCTCGCCCCGGGCGGTGAGCATGATCACCGGCACACGGCTGACCGCGCGGATGCGGCGCAGCACTTCGAAGCCCGAGAGCTCCGGCAACATGACATCCAGCACCACCAGGTCCAGCGGCGCGCGCCCGAGCTGCTCCAGTGCGGAAGTGCCGGTGCCTGCGGTCAGCGTGAGGAACCCCTCGGGGGCGAGGTACTCCGCCAGCATCGCGCACAGCTCCTGATCGTCATCGACGATGAGGAGTGTCGGTTTTGACTCGCTGGCGGCGTCGGCCGGATCCATGACACGGAACGATACACGCTCTGACCGCTCCCGGCTCCGGCTGCCCCGAAACACAGATTTCTTTGCATTTCTTTGCCCGTTGCTTACTCCACGAAGCCAACACCTGTGCCAACGTGTCGGTCTCCCCCTGGGGGTGGCGGGCTGGTCCGCGCCGCCCCATTTTTTTCCCTCACGGCGGCGCTTGCGGCAGGTGGTGCAGTTGCGCCATCGTGCGGGGATTCAGTCTTGAGAGGCGCCGATGACCCCCGATTTCGTCCCGCATGACACCCACGCCGCCGCCGACCCGCAGGCGCGCGAGGCGCGTCGCAAGCGCCTCATTCTCGCGGTGGTGGCGGGGGCCGTGCTGGTGGCCGTGATCGCCTGGGCGATGAAGCCCGGCAATCAGTCCGCGAGCGGACCAGGTGGCCGGGGCGCAGATGCCGGCCGACCGATCCCGGTGCGGGCCGTGGCCGCCTCCACCGGGAGTGTCGATGTGACCGTCGATGCGCTCGGGACCGTGAGCGCACTCAACACCGCGACCATCCATAGCCGGGTCGACGGACTGCTGCTGCAGGTGCCGTTTCACGAAGGACAGCGGGTGAAGGCCGGGGACCTGCTCGCACAGATCGACCCGAGCACCTTCCAGGCGACTCTCAACCAGGCCGAGGGGCAGCTCGCGAAGGATCAGGCGCAGCTCGCCGGTGCGCGCGTGGACCTTGACCGCTACATGGGCCTCCTGGAAAAGGACTCCATTGCCAGCCAGACGGTCGATGCGCAGAGATTCACCGTGGCGCAGCTCGAAGGCGCGGTGCGCTCCGACAAGGCTGCAGTCGAGAACGCGCACCTGCAGCTGACCTTCACGCGTGTCACCGCGCCGTTCGCCGGCCGCGTGGGCCTGCGCCAGGTCGACCCCGGCAACATGGTGCATGCCGCCGATACCAACGGACTGGTGGTGCTGACCCAGACGCACCCGATCTACGTGGTGTTCGCGGTGCCCTCCGAGCATCTCGCGCAGATCTATCCGCACTGGAGCCGTGGGGACGCGCTGCCGGTCGAGGCGCTCGACCGCGACGGCAAGGTAGCGGCGCAGGGCAAGCTCGCCGCCGTCGACAACCAGATCGACACCAGCACCGGGACCATCAAGCTCAAGGCGCAGTTCGATAACACCAACGACGCGCTGTTTCCGGATCAGTTCGTGACCGCGAGGCTCAGGATGGACACCGTGTCCGGCGCCACGCTGGTGCCGAGCGCCGCGGTGCAGCGTGGCGCGCCGGGCACGTTTGTCTACGTGGTCAATGCCGACAACACGGTGAGCCTGCGCAAATTGAGCCTCGGACCTGCCAGCGGGGATCTGGTCTCGGTGCCGGATGGCGTGAAGCCCGGAGAAAAAGTCGTCATCGACGGACTCGACAAGCTGCGCGACGGCGCTCAGGTCGCGTTGATCGCCGACAACAGCCGCGGCGCCGCGGCCCCGGGCACACCGACTCCGACCCCCGCACAGCGCCCGCATCGGCGCCAACCCGCCGCGACGAGCGCGCCCACCGGATGACGTCGTGAATCCGTCGGCGATTTTCATCGAGCGCCCGGTGGCGACGTGGCTGCTCATGCTGTCGATTCTGCTCGCGGGCGTGCTCGGCTACCGGGCCCTGTCGGTGTCGGCGCTCCCGGAAGTCGACTACCCGACCATCCAGGTCACGACCCTGTATCCGGGCGCCAGCCCCGACGTGACCACGTCCGCGATCACCGCGCCGCTCGAGCGCCAGTTCGGCCAGATGCCGGGCCTGTCGCAGATGACCTCCTCGAGCTCCGGCGGCGCCTCGGTGATCACGCTGCAGTTCTCGCTGGCGCTCTCGCTCGACACGGCCGAGCAGGAAGTGCAGGCCGCGATCAACGGCGCGAGCTCCTTCCTGCCGACCGACCTGCCGATGCCACCGGTATACAGCAAGGTGAATCCCGCGGACGCGCCCATCCTCAGCCTCGCCGTCAGCTCCGCAACGCTGCCGCTCACCAAGGTCGAGGACCTGGTCGACACGCGCCTCGCCGCCAAGCTCTCCGAAGCCCCGGGCGTGGGCCTGGTGAGCCTGGGCGGAGGCCAGCGTCCCGCCATCCGCATCCAGGTGGACCCGGTGGCGCTGGCCGCGCACGGGCTCGCGCTCGAGGATGTGCGCACCGCGATCGGCAACGCCAACGTCAACCAGGCCAAGGGCAGCTTTGACGGCCCGCTGCGCGCCTCCACCATCGATGCCAACGACCAGCTCAGATCCGCGGACGACTATCGCAACATCGTGCTCGTGTACAAGAACGGGGCGCCGCTGCGGGTGTCGGACATTGCCGCGGTGGTCGAGACGGCGGAGAACGTGAAGCTCGCGGCGTGGGCCGCCGACCGGCAACAGCCGCAGCCCGCACCCGCGATCATCGTCAACATCCAGCGCCAGCCGGGCGCCAACGTCATCCAGACCGTGGATCGCATCACGGCGATGCTGCCGCAGCTGCAGGCGAGTCTGCCCGCCTCGATCAACGTCGCGGTGCTCACCGACCGCACCATCAGCATCCGCGCCTCGATCGCGGACGTGCAGTTCGAGTTGCTGCTGGCGGTGATCCTGGTGGTGCTGGTGATTTTCTTCTTCCTGCGCAGCGCCGCCGCCACCCTCATCCCGAGCATCGCGGTGCCGCTGTCGCTGGTGGGCACCTTCGGCGTCATGTATCTGGTGGGTTTCTCCCTCAACAACCTCACGCTGATGGCGCTCACCATCGCGACCGGCTTCGTCGTGGACGACGCGATCGTGATGATCGAGAACATCTCACGGTACGTGGAGCAAGGCAGCGCGCGTCTCGAGGCGGCCTACCGGGGCTCGCGGCAGATCGGCTTCACCATCATCAGCCTCACGGTGTCGCTGATCGCGGTGCTGATCCCGCTGCTGTTCATGGGCGATGTCATCGGGCGGCTGTTCCGCGAGTTCGCCATCACGCTCGCCGTGGCGATCCTCATCTCGGCGGTCGTCTCGCTCACCTTCACGCCCATGATGTGCGCGCGGCTGCTCGAGCCGCCACGGCCGGAGAAGGAGAGCCGGGTGCTGCGCCTCGCCGGCCGGGGGTTCGAGAGCCTCGCGGAGCATTACGGGCGCTCGCTCACCTGGGTGCTCGACCGCCAGCGCATGACGCTGCTGGTCGCGATCGGCACCCTGATCCTCACCGTGATCCTGTATGTCTTCATCCCCAAGGGCTTCTTCCCACCCCAGGATACCGGACTCATCCAGGGCATTACGGAGGCGCCGCAGTCGGTGTCCTTCGCGGCCATGGCGCAGCGGCAGCAGGCCCTCGCCCAGGTGCTGCTGAAGGACCCGGCCGTGGAGAGCGTGTCCTCGTTCATCGGCGTGGACGGCGTCAACACCACGCTCAACAGCGGGCGGCTCCTCATCAACCTGCTGCCAAAAAGCGCGCGCAGCCTCGATGCCACCGGGGTGATCCGCCGCCTGCAGCCGCAGCTCGCGAGCGTCGAGGGCATCACCGTGTACATGCAGCCGGTGCAGGACCTGACCATCGATGCGCGCGTCAGCCGCACGCTCTATGCGCTGTCGGCCGAAGACCCCGACATGAATGAGCTCGCGGTGTGGGTCAAGAAGCTCGTGGCGCGCCTGCAGACTCTGCCGCAGCTGGCGGACGTGGCGAGCGACCTGCAGGATGAGGGGCTGCAGGTCTACGTGGAGATCGACCGCGATGCCGCCGGGCGCCTCGGTGTGACTCCGGCGGCGATCGACAACGCGCTGTACGACGCCTTCGGACAGCGCCTGGTGTCGACGATTTTCACGCAATCCAACATCTATCGCGTGGTGCTCGAGCTCAAGCCCCAGGACCAGCAGGGCCCGGGACCGCTGCAAGGCATGTACGTCGCCACCGTGAACGGCAACGAGATCCCGCTCGCGAGCGTCGCCCGCATCAGCGAGGGCACCACGCCGCTCGCGATCAATCACCTGGGGCAGTTCCCGGCTGCCACCATCTCGTTCAACCTGGCCCCCGGGGCCTCGCTCGGCGCTGCCGTCAGCGCCATCAAGGCAGCGCAGCAGGCGCTGCAGATCCCGGCCAGCGTGCAGACCAGCTTCCAGGGCGCGGCGCTCGCGTTCCAGGGCACGCTCGGCAGCACGCTGTGGCTGATCCTGGCCGCGATCGTGACCGTGTACATCGTGCTGGGTGTGCTCTACGAGAGCTACATCCACCCCGTGACCATTCTCTCCACGCTCCCCTCGGCCGGCGTCGGCGCGCTGCTCGCGCTCATGATCGCAGGCCAGGACCTGGGGGTCGTGGGCATCATCGGCATCATTCTGCTGATCGGCATCGTCAAGAAGAACGCGATCATGATGATCGACTTCGCCCTGCAGGCCGAGCGCATTGAGCACAAGCCGCCGCGCGAAGCGATCTACCAGGCAGCGCTGCTGCGGCTGCGGCCGATCCTCATGACCACCCTGGCGGCCATGCTCGGCGCGTTGCCGCTGATGCTCGCCACCGGCATGGGCTCGGAGCTGCGCCGCCCGCTCGGCATCGCCATGGTGGGGGGACTCGCGATGAGCCAGGTGCTGACGCTGTTCACCACGCCGGTGATCTACCTGTACTTCGATCGGCTGGCGCTGCGGTTCGAGAGCTGGCGCGCGCAGCGGCGCGGCGCGACGCCGCCGGATGCCGGCGCGCCGGCGACCCAAGGCACGTGAGCCCTTAAGACCCACGCGGCACGCAGCATGAATCTCTCTCAGCCCTTCATCGAGCGCCCGGTCGCCACCACGCTCCTCACGCTCGGCGTGGTGTTGGCGGGCATCGCGGCGTTCGTGCACCTGCCGGTGGCGCCGCTCCCGCAGGTGGATTTCCCGACCATCTCCGTAAATGCGGGACTGCCCGGCGCCAGCCCCGAGACCATGGCCGCAACCGTCGCGGCGCCGCTGGAACGCTCGCTCGGGCGCATCGCCGCGGTCACCGAGATGACCTCCTCGAGCTCGCTCGGCGCGACGCACATCACGCTGCAGTTTGACCTGAACCGCGACATCGACGGCGCGGCGCGCGACGTGCAGGCGGCGCTCAACGCCGCGCGCGCGCTGCTGCCGAGCGGACTGCCGAGCAATCCCACCTACCGCAAGGTGAACCCCGCCGACGCGCCCATCATGATCCTCGGGCTCACCTCCCAGGCCCTGACGCGCGGCCAGATGTACGACTCGGCCTCCACCGTGCTGGCGCAGAAGCTGCTGCAGGTGAACGGCATCGGGGATGTCAATGTCGGCGGCAGCTCACTCCCCGCGGTGCGCGTGGAGCTGAATCTCCCCTCGATGAACGGTTATGGCATCAACCCGGAGGCCGTGCGCGCCGCGATCGTCGCCACCAACGCCAACCGCCCCAAGGGCGCGCTCGAGAACGGTGACAAGCGCTGGCAGATCCTCGACAACGATCAGTCGATGTACGCGAAGGATTACATTCCGCTCATCGTCGGCTACCACAGCGGCGTGGCCGTGCGCCTCGGCGACATCGCCCAGGTGAGCGACTCGGTGCAGGACCTGCGCAACGACGGACTCGCCAACGGGGACCCGGCCGTCATGCTGATCCTGTTCCGCCAGCCCGGCGCCAACATCATCGATACCGTGGATCGCGTGCGCGCGCTGCTGCCGCACCTGCGCGCCACCATCCCGGCGAGCATCTCGCTCAATGTGTACATGGACCGCACCCCGACGATCCGTGCCTCGCTGCGCGACGTCGAGCGGGCGCTGGTGATCTCGGTCGCGCTCGTGGTGCTGTCGGTGTTCATGTTCCTGCGCAGCGCGCGCGCCGCCATGGTGCCGCTGGTCGCGGTGCCGGTGTCCCTCATCGGCACCTTCGGGGTCATGTATCTCGCCGGGTTCAGCCTCGACAACCTCTCGCTCATGGCGCTCACCATCGCGACGGGTTTCGTGGTGGACGACGCGGTGGTGGTGCTGGAGAACGTGTCGCGCCACGTGGAAGCGGGCATGCCGCGTCTGCAGGCGGCGCTGCAGGGTGCGCGCGAGGTGGGCTTCACGGTGGTGTCGATGAGCCTGTCGCTGATCGCGGTGTTCATCCCGATCCTGCTGATGGGTGGCGTGGTCGGGCGGCTGTTCCGTGAATTCGCGATCACGCTCTCGGCCGCGATCCTGGTATCGCTCATCGTGTCGCTGACAACCACAGCGATGATGTGCTCGCGGCTGACCGAGGAGCGCGGCGCGCGCCAGCACGGCCGCCTGTACCGCTTGAGTGAGCGCGCCTTCAACGCCGTGCAGGACCGCTACCGCAGCTCCCTCGACTGGGCGCTGGCGAACGGTGCCACCGTGATGCTGATCCTGGCGGTCACGGTGGCCCTGAACGTGTATCTGTACATCCGCGCGCCGAAGGGTTTTTTCCCGCAGCAGGACACGGGTCTGATGATGGGCCAGATCCAGGCCGATCAGGCCATCTCCTTCCAGGCGATGCGCGAGAAGCTGCACCATTTCGTCGACGTGGTGCTGCACGACCCGGCCGTGAGCACCGTCGTCGGATTCACCGGCGGCGGCCAGCGCAACAGCGGCAACATGTTCATCTCGCTGAAGCCGCGTGCGCAGCGCCAGCTGAGCGCAGACGCCGTGATCGCGCGTCTGCGCGGCAAGCTCGGGCACGAGCCGGGTGCGAACCTGTTCGTGCAACCGGTGCAGGACATCCGCGTCGGTGGACGCTCCGCCGGCGCCCAGTACCAGTACACGCTGCAGGCGGACACCATCACCGACCTGCGCGCCTGGGAGCCGCGGGTGCGGCGCATGATGAATTCGCTCCCGCTGCTGGCCGACGTCAACACCGACGCACAGGACAAGGGATTGCAGACGAGTCTCGTGATCGACCGCGACGCGGTCGCGCGCCTGGGTCTGAACCAGTCCGAGATCGACGGCACGCTGAACGACCTGTTCGGCCAGCGCCAGGTATCGACCATCTACCATCCGCTGAACCAGTACCACGTAGTGATGGAGGCGGCGCCCGAGTACTGGCAGAGCCCGGACACGCTGCGCAACGTGTACGTGACGAGCACCGCGGCGACGAACACTGCGGCGACGAGCACTGCGGCGACGGGCGCCACGGGGACCAGCGCTCCCAACACAGCGGCGACCGGCGCCAAGGCGACAGGTGCTACGAGCCAGCGTGTGCCGTTGAGCGATTTTTCGCATTACGAGCCGACGTCCACCCCGCTCGCCGTCAACCACCAGGGCCTGTCGGCCGCCTCGACCATCTCCTTCAACCTGCCGCTGGGCGTGTCGCTGTCACAGGCCACCCAGGCCATCAACAACGGTTTCGCCGGGCTCGGGGCGCCCATCACGGTGCGCGGCACCTTCCAGGGCACCGCCAAGGCGTTCCAGGACGCACTCAGCAATCAACCGCTGCTCATCCTCTCGGCGCTCATCGCCGTGTACCTGGTGCTGGGCATTCTCTATGAGAGTCTCGTGCACCCGCTGACCATCCTGTCCACGCTCCCCTCCGCGGGCGTGGGGGCGCTGCTGGCGTTGCGCGCTACCGGCACCGACTTCACCATCATCGCGCTCATCGGCGTGATCCTGCTCATCGGGATCGTCAAGAAGAACGCCATCATGATGATCGACTTCGCGCTGCAGATCGAACGCGAGCGCGACTGCAGCGCTCGCGAGGCCATCTACGAGGCGTGCCTGCTGCGCCTGCGCCCGATTCTCATGACCACCATGGCGGCGATGTTCGGCGCGCTGCCGCTCGCGATCGGTACCGGCGATGGGGCGGAGCTGCGCCGCCCGCTCGGCATCGCCGTGGTCGGTGGCCTGCTCCTCAGCCAGCTGTTGACTCTGTATACGACCCCCGTGATGTACGTCTACCTCGACCGCTTCCGGCTGTGGGCGAAATCCCGCCTGCAGCGCTTCTCGAACCCGCTCGGGTCTCCGCGCCCGCGCGCACCGGGCAAGGTGCGCGGGGCTGAACAGGGGGCCTCGTGAGCAGCGCTCCCCTGCGGTGCGCTGCGCGGTGCGTCCTGCCCCTCGCCGCTCTCGTCACCGTGGCGGGCTGCCAGTACCTGTCGGTCGGCCCGGTCTATCACCGCCCGAGCCTCGAGGTGCCGGAAAGCTACAAGGAGGCCAAGGACTGGAAGCCGGCCGAGCCGCAGGACACCAAATCGCGCGGCAACTGGTGGGACCTCTACGATGACCCGGACCTCGATGCCCTCATGCGTCAGGTGGCGGTGTCCAATCAGAACGTGCGCCTCGCGGCGGCTCGCTACGACCAGGCGGTGGCGCTGCTCGGCAACGCGCGCTCGGGCTACTTCCCCACCATCACCGCCGATGTCTCCTCCACGCGCAGCCAGAACGCGCTGACTGTCGGCGGCGGCGGCTCCGGCACCACTTCCGCCAGCGCTGCGGCCGCCGGCAAGAGCACCACCACCCAGGATCGGGCGAGCGCCTCCATGAACTGGGAGCTGGATGTTTGGGGCCGGATCCGCCGCACCGTCGAATCCAACCGTGAGTCCGCCCAGGCGAGCGCCGGGGATCTGGCGGGGGCGTTGCTCTCGGAGCAGGCGACGCTCGCGCAGAGTTACTTCCAGCTGCGCGTCACGGATCTGGATCTCGCGCTGCTGGAGCGCTCGATGGACGGGTACCAGAAGGCGCTCGACGTCACGCAGAATCGCTACCAGGCGGGCGTGGCGCAGCGCTCGGACGTCACGCAGGCGCAGACGCAGCTCGAGAACGCGCGCGCCCAGTGGCTTGACCTCGGCATCACCCGTGCGACCCTCGGGCACGCCATCGCGGTGCTCATCGGCAAGCCCCCGGCGGCGGTGTCGATCGAGCGCAAGGACCAGACGCCGGCGATCCCGGCGATTCCGCTCACCCTGCCCTCGCAGCTGCTCGAGCGGCGCCCGGACATCGCCGCGGCGGAACGCCGCACCGCGGCCGCCAACGCGCAGATCGGTATCGCACGCGCGGCGTGGTTTCCGACCCTGTCACTGGGCGCCACCGGCGGCTATGCGAGCAACAGCTTCTCGAAACTGTTCGAGGTGCCGAACCGCTTCTGGTCGCTGGGACCGGATCTCGCCGGCACCCTGATCGATTTCGGCGCCCGTCACTACCAGGTGCGCGCCGCGATCGCGAATTACGACCAGAACGTGGCCAGCTACCGGCAGACAGTCCTCAGCGCCTTTCAGGACGTGGAAGACAATCTCGCGACCCTCGCGGTGCTCGCCCGGGAATCGATCGCCGAGCGCGCCGCTGCGGATGCGGCCGCCGAGACGCTCGCGATCACGCAGAACCAGTACAAGGCGGGCACGGTGGACTATCTCAACGTGGTGTCCGCGCAGAACGCCTCCCTCGCAGCGGAGCGCGCCTGGCGCGACATCACCAACCGCTCCCTCGCCGCCAGTGTGAGCCTGCTCAAGGCCCTCGGCGGGGGCTGGAGCACCGAAACCCTGCCCTACCAGTAAGCACTGCCGCGACGCGGCTGCGCGGCGCTTCCCTAGGCCGGGTTCTCGAGGCTGAACGCCTGGCGGTGGTCGTCGTAGGCAAAGACTTCCCCGTACCGGCCCCAGCTGATGATGGTGCGCAGGGTCTGCTCGGCCGCCTCCTCCGCCATGTAGTCCTCGAGCTCGTCGAAGAAGCGGCTCTTGGGCGCGCTGTGACTGGCGCGCTCGTCCAGCACCCGGCGCACGTGCGCGGCGAGCGGCACGTAGGTAATGAGGTGGCTGGCGAACAGCTTCTTGCGATCGTCGGTCTCCGCGTGGGCGAACTGCAGTCCGGCTTCCGTGAGCCGGATGTCGCCGCCCTCGACCTCGGCAAAGCGCAGCAGCTGCAGTGCTTCCGCCGCGCGAAACAGGTCATCGACCTCCAGGCGTCCTTCTTCGGCGATGACCGGCAGGTCCGCCTTACCGTTATAGGGCGGCTCGCTCACCGCCTCCATGAGGCCGGAGAGAATGTTCGAGGAGACATGCGTGAGAGTGGTGCCGATGCCGATACCCGGAAAGCGCTCGGCCTTCGAGCCCGCGCGCTGCTCGCCGCGCGGCTTGGCCGTCATCTCCACGTACACGCGGTCCACGAGCGCGCGAAAGCGCGGATCGAGCGCATGGCGCGGCTGGGGCAGATCGACGGGAATCTCGCCCACCACGCGCCCCGGCTTGGTGGAGAAGATCAGCAGGCGGTCGCACATCTCCACCGCCTCCTCGATGTTGTGCGTCACCAGCAGCACCGACTTGATCGGTAACTGCCCCTCACCCCACAGGTTGAGGAAGTCGTTGCGCAGCGTTTCGGCCGTCAGCACATCGAGAGCGGAAAACGGCTCGTCCATGAGCAGGACGTTGGGATGAACCACCAGCGCGCGCGCGAAGCCCACCCGCTGGCGCATGCCGCCGGAGAGCTCGCGCGGATAGGCGGACTCGAAGCCGTCGAGGCCGATGAGGTCGATCGCCTGCAGCGAGCGGCGGCGCATCTCCGGCACCGGCATGCCGAGGGCTTCGAGGCCGAGCTGCACGTTCTCCAGCACCGTCAGCCACGGGAACAGCGCAAAGCTCTGGAACACCATCGCGATACCCGCGGCCGGGCCGGTCACCGGGTGGCCGAGATAATTCACCACGCCCGCGGAGGGCTTGTCGAGCCCGGCGATCGCGCGCAGCAGCGTCGACTTGCCGGAACCGGAGCGCCCCAGCAACCCCACGATTTCGCCCGGCCGTAGCGTCAGATTGACGTTCTCGAGCACGACGAGCTCGTCCCCGTCGGGCTTGCGGAAAGACTTACAGCAGCCCTGCACGTCCAGGAGCGGCGCGAGATTCAGTGCGGGGGCGGCGACGTTCACGGCCTTCTCCTTACACTTCGGTCCTTCAGCTGATGCGGAACTTGCGCTCGGCGCGCGCATACAGCGGCCGCCAGAACAGCCGGTTCAGCGTGACGACGAACAGACTCAAGACCAGGATGCCGAGCACGGTGCGCTGAAAGTCCGCCGCGCTGGTGGCCTCCGCGATATAGGCGCCGAGCCCGTGTGCCGTCAGCTTCTCCTGTCCCCAGGTGACCACTTCCGCCACGATGCTCGCATTCCACGAACCGCCCGAGGCGGTGATGGCCCCGGTCACGTAGAACGGAAACACCGCCGGCAACGCGATCCTGCGCCACCACAGCCAGCCGCGCACCCCGAGGTTTTCCCCCGCGTAGCGCAGGTCCGGAGACACGGCCGAGGCGCCCACGATCACATTGAACAGAATGTACCACTGAGTCCCCAGGATCATGAGCGGGCTCAGCCAGATGTCCGGGTTCAGCCTCAGCAGCACGATGCCGGACACCACGATGGGAAACAGCAGGTTCGCCGGGAAGGCGGCCAGGAACTGCGCGATCGGCTGCACGATACTCGCAACCCGCGGGCGCATGCCGACCGCGACGCCGATGGGCACCCACACCAGGCTCGCGAGCGCGATCAGCACCGTCACGCGCAGCAGCGTGAGAAAGCCGAGCACGATGACGTGGCCGATCTCGGCCGGGCGGACCTCGCCGAGCACGAACCGCGTGGTCTTCCACAGCGCCGCCAGCCCGATGAGCCCGAGCAGCGTGTACCAGGCGTAGTCGACCCAGCGCCCATTCCACGAACCGGCCGCCGGTGCCTGGACCGCGACCGCCGCCGCGCGCGGCTTCATGCCGGCGCGCAGCAGGGCGGCAAACGCGCGGGCAACGAGGCCGAGAAAGCGCGAGCGGCGCATCATGGTGAGCGCCCAGGAGTGGCTCGGGGTGAGCCCGGTCTCCTGATCGAGGCGAAACCAGTCGGCGCTCGCGGTCAGCGGACGGAACAGCAACTGGTCGAAAATCAGAATGACCACGAACATCGCGGCAATCGCCCAGCCGATGGCGACGAGGTTCTTCTGCTCGATGGCGAGGGCGATGTAGGAGCCGACACCCGGCAGGGTGACCGTGGTGTTGCCGACGCTGATGGCCTCGGAGGCCACGACGAAGAACCAGCCGCCGGACATGGACATCATCATGTTCCAGATGAGCGCCGGCATGCTGAAGGGCACTTCCAGGCGCCAGAACCGCATCCAGGGACTTAACTGGAAATTGCGCGCCACCTCCACCAGTTCGTCCGGAATGCTGCGCAGCGAATGATAGAAGCTGAACGCCATGTTCCACGCCTGGCTGGTGAAAATCAGGAAGATGGCGGCCATTTCCGCGCCCGCCACGCGTCCGGGCGTGAGCTGCAGGAAGAACACGATGGTGATCGAGAAGCCCAGAATCGGCACCGACTGCAGGAAGTCCAGCAGCGGCACCAGGATCACTTCCGCCCGCCGGCTCTTGGCGGCGAGCGTCGCGTAGGTGAAGGTGAACAGCAGCGAGGCCAGCATCGCGATCAGCATGCGCAGAGCCGTGCGCGCGGCGTAGCCGACCAGCGCCGACGGCGCCAGCGAGATCGGTGTCGCCTGCAGTCGCGCGAGCGAGCCGCTCAGTCCGTGCGCCGCCTGCGCGACATACACGAACACGGCAGCCACCAGCACGAAGGCGAGCAGGTCCCAGCCGCCCGGCACGTAGCGGGTTCGCAGAACGGAAATCGGCAGCCGGTCGACGCGCATCCGCCGAAGTGTGCCCTAACGAGGTGACCATTGGCACCGTCCTACCCGCGCGCCGGCGGGGGCTGCACACCCGCGACGAGCACGCGCCGTGCAAAACACCGCGCGACTGTCGTACGATACTTTGTTATGAAAGCAAACTTCCTCCAGGCGGCCATGGCCGCCACACTCGCACTGGCCTGGGCCGCCGCGACACACGCCCAGAGCACGCCAGCCTCCGACACCAAGACGGTCGTCAAGGAAGACGCCAGGACGGTCGGGCACGCCGTAGCGCACAGCGCCCGCACCGTCGGACATGAGGTCGCCGACAAGACCCGAACCGCGCGGGAGACGATCCGCGATGACTCGAAGAAAGCAGGTCACGCGGTCGCCCACAGTGCCAAGACCGTCGGCAAAAAGGTCAAGGACGGCGCCGAGAAGGTCAAGACGACCGTGACGCGCAAGTCCGACGAACCGCCATCGAAAGATTAAGCGCTTCGATCGTGCGGCCGATGCGTGCGTCACCGGGCCTGCATCTGGACTATGTCTCACTTGCCGAATACCAGGCGGCACGGTGGGGCGACGTGCTGGGTGTCGCCACGTTCAACGGCGCCCCGGACTCGGCGGCCGGGGCGGCGGAAATTCCGGTCGCGCAGGTCAGCACTGCGGTGCTCCCGGGCAGCGGGCATGTCTACGAGGTCTGGCGCTGCGACACGCCGGCCACCTCCGGCCAGCGCCATCGAGTGCGCTTCCGCGGCACCGCCGACATGCTGTTTGGCTGCATCGCGCTGACCGAAGCGCAGGTCGCAACGGCCACGGCGGGCCGCGGCTCGCAGCACAGCCCCCTGCACCAGGCCACCACGCAGGCCTATCGGGAGATCTGCGCGACGCTGGATGCGGAAAACTACCCTTACCTGCTGCGTGTGTGGAACTACCTGCCGGACATCAACCGCGATTCCCACGGCACCGAGCGCTACCGGCAATTCAACACCGCGCGCCAGCAGGTGCTGCGCGAGTGCGGCCGCTCGCTCGCCGGCAACGTTCCGGCGGCGTCCGCGCTCGGCGCCGCCAGCGACAGTCCCGTGGTGGTGTACTTCCTGGCCGGACGCACCGCGCCCACGTTTCTCGAGAATCCCCGCCAGGTGAGCGCCTACCATTACCCGCAGCAGTACGGGCGTCACAGCCCGGTGTTCTCGCGCGCGACGCTGCTGCGCCACAGCGGGGGTGTGGCTCTGCTCATCTCCGGCACCGCCAGCATCGTCGGTCACCGATCGCTGCACATCGGCGACACCGCGGCCCAGACACGCGAGACCCTCGCCAACATCGAAGCGCTGCTCGCGGAAGCCAACCGCGTGGCGCGCGGCGCGCGCTTCGAGCTGGCGGCGCTCGCCTTCAAGGTGTACGTGCGCCGGCCGGCGGACCTGCCCGTCATCAAGGCGGAGCTGGCTGCCGCGCTCGGCGCCCGAACGAAAGTCATCTACCTGCAGGCGGACATATGCCGCCAGGATCTGCTGGTCGAAATCGAAGCCGCCGGAATGTGCCCATGACATGCGCACCCAGAAGCCTGCGCCGCTTACGCTGCTGACGGCTGCGGCGCTGGCCGCGGCCGCCTGCGCGGTGGCGCGCGCCGAGCCGAAACCGCTGTGGGAGTTCGGTCTCGGGGCCGGAGCGCTGGTATTCAACGATTACCGCGGCGCCGCTACGATGCACGCGTACCCGGTGCCGGTGCCCTATCTGGCGTACCGTGGAAAGTTTCTCAGATCCGATCACAACGGCGTGCGTGGCAGGCTGCTCGCTCAGGACCGGATCGAGCTCAACCTGAGTGTCAACGGCACAACCCCGGTGCGCAGCGACTCGGTGCGGCACGGCATGCCGGACCTGCGCCCGACGCTCGAGGTCGGGCCATCCCTCGATGTGCACCTGTGGCGCAGCGCCGATACGCTTCTCGCGCTCGACGTGCGCCTGCCGGCGCGCGCCGCGTTCACGGTCGAGGCCTCCCCGCGCATGATCGGCATGTTCCTGGCACCGCACGTCAATCTCGACATCGCACAGCGGCGCGGGTCGGATGGCTGGAGGCTGGGGCTGCTCGCCGGCCCGCTGTTCGCGAATCGCCGCTATGACGATTACTTCTATAGTGTCGCGCGGCAGTACGCGACGGCGGATCGGCCGGCGTTCCAGGCGCACGGCGGTTACGCGGGCACGCAGTTCATCGCCGCGCTGACGCGCCGCTACCCCTCCTGTTGGCTGGGCGCGTACCTGCGCCATGACACCCTCGCCGGCGCGAGCTTCGCCGACAGTCCGCTGGTCAGGCGCGACAGCTACTGGTCGGGCGGCTTCGGGATTGCGTGGATCATCCGCCGCTCTTCACGGCTCGTGGAAAGCGAAGAGTGACCCCCTCCCACACCCACGTCGTATTGATTCCGAGCTACAACCCGGGCGGCAAGGGTCTCGAGACCGTGCGCGCCGCGCGGGCGCAGTGGGACCCGGTGTGGGTAATCGTGGACGGCAGCACCGACGGCTCGGGGGAGGCGCTCAGCGCTCTCGCGCGCGCCGATCCGCACCTGCGCGTGCTGGTGCGGACGAGGAACGGCGGTAAAGGGGCGGCGCTCCTCGATGGCCTCATCGAGGCACAGCGCGCCGGCTTCACCCACGCGCTCGCCATGGATTCCGACGGCCAGCACCCGGCGCAGTGCATCGGAGCCTTCATGGCCGCCTCCATCGCCGCACCGCAGGCCATGATTCTCGGCGAGCCGGTGTTCGATGGCAGCGCGCCCCGCGTGCGCCTGCGCGGCCGCAGGATCGCCAACTGGTCCACCAATCTCGAGACGCTGTGGGCCGGAATCCACGACACGCTGTTCGGCTTTCGTGTCTACCCGATCGCGCCGCTCATCGCCGCGATGCGCAGGAGCCGCTGGATGCGGCGCTTTGATTTTGACCCCGAGGCGGTGGTGCGCCTGAGCTGGCGCGGCGTTCCCGCCGTCAACCTGCCCGCCCCGGTGCGCTACTTCACCGCCGGGGAAGGCGGCGTCTCACACTTTAACTATTGGCGCGACAACGTGTTGCTGATATCCATGTACTTCCGGCTGCTCCCCGGCTTCCTGGTCCGCCTGCCGCTCCTCATCGCGCGGCGCCTTGTATAATGCCGGCTGCTAACGCCAGGCTCCTTTAAGTAAGGTCCCATGTCCGAAAAAGTGTCGCCCCTGCGGCAGCCCACTGCCCCGGCCAGCGCCGCCGCACTCGTGCGCGAGGTCGCCGGGCTGATCGTCGAGGCCCTGAACCTGGAGGTCGCGCCCGCCGACATCGATCCGGACAAGCCTATGTACGGCGAGGGTCTGGGCCTGGACTCGATCGACATCCTGGAAATCGCGCTCGTCGTATCCAAGCGGTACGGCGTGCAGCTGCGCGCCGACAGCGAGGAGAACGAGCGCATCTTCGGCTCGCTGCGCCAGCTCGCCGATTACATCACCGCGCACAAGACTAAGTAGGCTCTGGCCACGCTGCCGCTGATAGCGCACCCCTCCACCGACGCGGTCATCGCCTACCGCGGCGGGGCGCCGATTCTCGTAACGCAGTTCCTTGCCGACCTCACCCGGGTGACACAGGTCCTGGGCGGCGGCGCCCACGTGCTCAACGCATGCGCGGACCGCTATCACTTCGCGGTGGGTCTTGCCGCAAGCCTCGTGTCCGGCAAGGTGAGCCTGCTGCCCTCGACGCACACCCCCGAAGTCATCCGCCAGCTCACGGCGCTCGCCCCGGACCTCATCTGTCTCACGGACGAAGCCGACTGCGGCATCGACCTGCCGCGCGTGCCGTTCCCCCGCGACGCCACCCTGTCCAGCGCAAGCCCGGCGCCGGTGCCGGTGATCGACTCTGCACAGCTCGCCGCCTGCGTGTTTACCTCCGGCTCCACGGGTACGCCGGTGCCTTACCGCAAGACCTGGGGCCGGCTCATCGCCTGCGTGCGCGAAGAGGCCAACCGGCTGGGACTGTCCGGCAGCCCCTCCTGCGCCATCGTCGCCACGGTCCCGCCGCAGCACATGTATGGCTTTGAATCGAGCGTGCTGCTGGCGTTGGGCTGCGGGCACGCCCTGTGCGCCGAACGTCCGTTCTACCCCGCCGATATCACCGGCGTGCTGGCCGCGGTACCCCGCCCGCGGATTCTCATCTCGACCCCCATTCACCTGCGCGCGCTGCTGGAGTCCGGAATGGCGCTGCCGCCGGCGGACCTGGTCGTATCGTCCACCGCGCCCCTGGCGCAGCAGCTCGCCGCCGAGGTCGAGCTGCGTTTCAACACCCGGCTGCTGGAGATTTACGGCTCGACCGAAACGGGGCAGATCGCGCTGCGGCGTCCTACGCACAGCCCCGAGTGGCGGCTGTGGCCGGGCGTCACGCTGTCAGTGCGGGACGGGGAGACCTGGGCGCAGGGCGCTCACATCGAGCAGCCGACGCGCCTGTGCGACGTGCTGGAGGTGACGGGCTCTGAGCGCTTCCTGCTGCACGGGCGTGTGGCGGATCTGGTCAACATCGCCGGCAAGCGCAGCTCGCTCGCGTACCTCAACCACCAGTTGAATTCCATTCCCGGCGTCATCGACGGCGCGTTCTTCCACCTCGATGACTCGCGTGCCTCGCACGCCGGTGTCGCTCGCGTGGCGGCCTGCGTGGTCGCCCCGGATCTGGATGCGGCGCGGGTGGTGCAGGAGCTGCGCCGGAGGATCGATCCGGTTTTCCTGCCGCGCCCGCTGCTGTTCGTGGCGCGCCTGCCGCGCAACAGCACCGGCAAGCTCCCGCAGGAGGCCCTGAGGTCGCTGGCGGCGGCGCACCTGAAGTCCGCGTGAGACGCTCCCGATGGGCGCCATCACGATCACCATCGCCGCCGAGCACCCGGCGCTCGCCGGGCACTTTCCCGGCGCGCCGATTCTGCCCGGCGTACTGCTGCTCGATGAGATGGTGTGCGCGGTGGAGCAGGAGCGCCCGCACGCCGGGACACGCTGGCGGATCGGCGCGGCGAAGTTCGTGAAGCCGGTGCGGCCGGGAGAAACGCTGACTCTCGAGCACGAACCGCAGCCGAATGGCTCGATCCGCTTCCATATCTCGAGCGCCGGACAACCCGTCGCCCACGGGGTGCTGGTGCCCGCGATCGCGCCCGACGAGCCGCATGATGACGGCCAGGCCGGTTGAGACTTCCGCCAGCCCGCGGGCGAGCGCCGCGCAATGGGCGGGCGCACCCGAGCGCGGCAGCGCGACCCTCATCAGGATAATGATCTTCCTGGCGCTGCGGTGCGGCCGTCCCGTGGCGCACCGCATCCTGCATGTCATCGCGGCCTACTTTTTCGCGTTCGCGCCCAGCGCGCGCCGCAGCGCGCGCCAGTATCTGCGCCGCGTGCTCGGGCGCGAGCCCGGCGCCATCGACCGCTACCGGCAGGTGTTCGCCTTTGCCTCGACCATTCTCGATCGCCTCTACCTGGTGCGGGAGCGCTACGGCCTGTTCGAGATCTCGACCGAGGGCGAGGAACTCATGCACGACACGGTCGCGCGCGGCAGCGGGGCGTTTCTGCTCGGCGCGCACCTGGGGAGCTTCGAGAGCGTGAGCGCCCTGGGCCGGCGCCGCCCGGGTCTGCGCGTGGCGATGGCGATGTACGAGCACAACGCCAGCCGGGTCGCCGCGTTTTTCAAGGCCGCCGGCAACCCGGCCAGCGCGCCGGAGATCATTGCGCTCGGGCACCTCGGGGCGATGCTGCAGATCCGCGACTGCCTGGATGAGGGCAAGTTCGTCGGCATGCTCGCCGACCGCACCATCGCGGATGCGCCGGCGCAGATCGTGAGCTTCCTCGGACGTGCGGCGCTGTTTCCCTCGGGCCCCATGCGCGCCGCCGCGGCCCTCAGGCGCCCGGTGATTTTCATGACCGGTCTGTACCGCGGCGGCAACCACTACCATGTGGTCTTCCGGCAGATCGCCGATTTCTCACGGCCCGCCCCCGCCGGCCGCGAGGCGGCGGTGCGTGATGCGGTCGCGCAGTACGTCGCGCTGCTGGAGGGGTACTGCCGCAGCGATCCTTACAACTGGTTCAACTTCTACGACTTCTGGCACGGCGCCGACGCCCTGCCCGCGGCCGCGCCCGGAGCGGGCGCGTGAGGCTGCGGCGCCCCGGTGTCGGCGTCCTGATCCTGGCGCTCGCCGCCGCCTGCGCCGCGGCTGCGCAGACCACCGCCCCGCCGGCGTTCGATGAGCTCCTGCAGCTGCTCGCGGCGCGCCGCCATGGCCACGTCACCTTCACCGAGGTACAGCAGCTGGCGATGCTCGATCGCCCGCTGGAATCATCCGGCGAGCTGCTGTACGACGCGCCCGACCGGCTGGAGAAGCGCACGCTCAAACCCAGGGCGCAGACCCTGATTCTGGAGCATGGCGTCCTGACGGCGCGCCGCGGACACCGCACCTACGTCATGGCACTGCGCGACTATCCGCAGGTGGTGCCCCTCGTCGAGAGCATCCGCGCCACGCTCGCCGGAGATCGCGCGGCGCTGGAGCGTACTTTCCGCGTTCAGTTCGACGGCACGCTTGCACACTGGACGCTGCGCCTGGTGCCCGTGGACGCCACGCTCGCGGGCGCCGTGAAGGACATCCGCATCGAAGGCGAGCGCGATGCGGTCCGTACGGTGGAAATCCGCCACAGCGACGGCGATCGCTCGCTGCTCAGCATCGGTCCCGAAGTGCCCCCATGACCCGGCCGGGTGTCGCGGGCACGCTGATCTGGGCGCTGCTGCTGATCATCGCCGCCGGCATCGCCGCCCGCGCCACCTACACCGCCGACCTGTCGGCCTTTCTGCCCCGCAGCCCCAGCGCGACCCAAAGGCTCCTGATCGAGCAGTTGCGCACCGGCCCGGCCGCACGCCTCATCCTCGTGGCGCTCGAGGGCGCGGATGCACGCACGCGCTCGCGGCTGTCGGTGCAGCTCGCCCGGGAGCTCAGGTCCGACCCGCGCTTCATCGCCGTCAACAACGGCGACAGCGCGAGCCTTGAGCGGGATCGGGAGTTTCTGTTTCGCCACCGCTACCTGCTGAGCGAGACCGTCACACCGCAGCGCTTCACGGTGGCAGGACTGCACGCGGCGATCGCCGACTCCCTCGACGTGCTCGCCTCGCCCGAGGGCGCTCTGCTCAAACCGCTGTTCACCCGCGATCCGACCGGGGAGATGCTCACGATTCTCGAGGCTCTCGGACCGGGTCGGGGTCCGCGCACCACGGAAGGGGTGTGGAGCTCGCGCGATGGCGCCCGTGCGCTGCTCATCGTGCAAACCCGTGCCGCCGGCTCCGACACCGACGCACAACAGGCGGCGTGCGATGGCCTGCGGCGGGCGTTTGCCTCGAGTCTGGCCACGATCCCGGCCGCGGACCGGCACGGCACCGCCTTGTTGATGAGCGGGCCCCCGGTTTTCGCGGTGGCCTCGCGCGCCATGATCAAGGGCGAGGTGATGCGCCTCTCGGGCGTGAGTGCCGCACTCGTCGCGCTGCTGCTGCTCTGCGTGTATCGCTCCCTGCCGGCGCTGCTGCTCACGTTCGTGCCGGTCGCCTCGGGAGCCCTCGCCGGGGTCGCCTCCGTTGCGCTGGGTTTTGATGCCGTGCACGGCATCACCCTCGGCTTTGGCATCACGCTGATCGGTGAGGCAGTCGACTACTCCATCTATCTCTTCATCCAGAGCGCCGCGCACTGGCGGCACTCGGTGTGGCCGACGATCCGCTTAGGGGTGCTCACTTCGATCTGCGGGTTCGCCGCGCTCCTGCCGTCCGCCTTTCCGGGCCTGGCGCAGCTGGGGTTGTACTCCGTCACGGGCCTGGTGGCGGCGGCGCTGGTCACGCGCTTCGTGCTCCCGGGGTGGTTGCCGCGCAGCTTCGCGATCCGCGATCTCGGCGCCCCCGGCGAGCGCCTGGCGCGCGCGGTGCAGAAGGTGAGAGCCGTCCGCGGCGCGCTCTGGCTGGTGCCGCTGCTGGCGGGCGCTGCCCTGTATGTGCATCGCGGCACGCTCTGGAATCGCGAATTGTCGGCGCTGAACCCGATTCCCGCGGCGGACCAGGCCCTCGATGAACAGCTGCGGGCCGACGCCGGCGCTCCGGATGTGCGCTACGTGATCGTGGCATTCGCGCCTGACCGTGAGTCCGCCCTCGCCGCCGCGCAGACACTGGGGGCGCTTCTCACGCCGCTCATCGATCAGGGCGTGATCGGGGGTTTCGAGTCCCCGGCCCGCTACCTGCCGCCGCTGGCGGTCCAGCGCGCACGCCAGGGCAGTCTCCCGGCGCCGACCGTATTGAGCGCGCGGCTGCCGGAGGCGGTCGCGGGTCTGCCGCTGAGCGCAGCGCGGCTGCAGCCGTTTCTCCTTGACGTCGAGCGTGCGCGCACCGCGCCACCGCTCAACAGCGCCGACCTCGAGGGCACCTCCCTCGGCGCCGCAGCGGAAGCCTTGCTGGTCAGGAGCGGCGGCGGCTGGTCGGCGCTCCTGCCGCTGTCCGCGGTGGCGTCCGCGGACTTGTCCGCCGACGCGGTGGCGCGGGTGCGCGCCGCGCTCGCGCAGGAGAGGCGCGTGCACGCCGCGCTCCTGGATCTGAAGGGCGAGGCCGACCGGCTGTATTCGGGTTACCTGTCGGAGGCCGCGCAGCTGGCGATCGCCGGCTTCGGGGCCATCGTGCTGTTGCTGTGGAGCGCCCTGCGCTCGTTGGCGCGGGTCACGCGGGTGGTGGCGCCGCTCGCGCTGTCGGTCGTGGCGGTCGCGGGACTGCTGGTGGCCTTGGGTGAGCGGCTGACCATTCTGCACGTCGTCGGCATGTTGCTGATCGTTGCCGTGGGCTCGAACTACGCGCTGTTCTTCGACCGCAGTAGCGCACAGCCGCGTCAGGGTTCGGTGCCGCTGACGCTCGCCTCGCTGTTGATCGCCAACACCGCCACCGTGCTGACCTTCGGCGTGCTGGCCTGCTCGAGAATCCCGGTGCTCGCGGACCTGGGTTCCACCGTGGCGCCCGGTACACTGCTGGCGCTGCTGTTCTCGGCGCTGCTGGCGCGCCCGCCGGCGCCGCCGGACGCGGCGCCGACGGGTGCCTCATGATGCACACCATCGCGGACGCGGCGCACGCCGGGCGCCGTGCGCCCACGCGTGTGCTCATGTTGCCCCCCGCCTACAGCGGGCCTGAGGATTTCGTGCGCGCGGGATTCGTCGCGGCGGTGCGCCAGCGGCACCTGGAGGTCGACCTGGTGTTCGCCGGGCTCGAGCTGCAACACGTCACCGACCGCACGGTGCTGACGCGCCTGCACCACGAGCTCATCCTGCCGGCGCGGGCGCAGGGTGGCTCGATCTGGCTGGGCGGGATCTCGCTCGGGGGTTACGTGGCGCTGTGCTGCGCGGAGCGCTACGCGCAGGAGATCGACGGCCTGTGCCTGTTAGCCCCCTACCTGGGCAGTCACATCGTGACCGGTGAGATTGCCCGCGCCGACGGCCTGCACGCGTGGCGCCCGGGAGAGATTGCCGAGGATGACGAAGAGCGGCGCATCTGGGGTTTCATCCAGACGCATGGCTCGCGCGCGCTGCCGATCCATCTGGGGCTCGGGCGCGAGGATCGCTTCGCGGCGCGGCACCGGCTGATGGCATCCGCGCTTGCCCCCGGCAGCGTCGACATCGTGCCCGGCGGCCACGACTGGCCCACCTGGTACAGGCTCTGGGAGAATTTTCTCGATGCACGATTGGCGCCTCACCCCACCCTCGCGGGAAACGTCCGCTAGGGGGAGAATTTTCTCGATGCCCGGTTTACTGATGCGCGGCTCGGTGGCGCTGCACCTGGCGGCCGTGGGCGTGGTGCTCGCGCGGCCGCGGCTGTGGCCGTGGGCGCTGTCGGCAGTGGTGGCCGATCATCTGCTGCTGACCGCGGCAGGCCTGTGGCCGAAAAGCCGCCTGCTGGGCCCGAACTGGACCCGGCTGCCGGCAGCGGCTGCCGGCGCGCGCGCCGCGGCCGCGATCGCCATCACCATCGACGATGGACCCGACCCGCAGATCACCCCGCGCGTGCTCGCGCTCCTCGAGGCGCACGGCGCCAGGGCCACTTTCTTCTGCATCGGCGAGCGGGTGGCCCGACACCCGGCCCTGGCCCGCGAGATCGTGCAACGCGGCCATGCCATCGAAAATCACAGCCAGCGCCATCTGCATCGCTTTTCGCTCCTGGGGCCACGTGCGCTGGCGCAGGAGATCGGGCGCGCGCAGCAAACCATCGCGGCGGCGACCGGCGAAGTCGCGCAGTTCTTTCGCGCGCCCGCGGGCTTGCGCAACCCCTTCCTCGAGCCGGTGCTGGCGCGCGCCAATCTGCGCCTCGTGAGCTGGACGCGGCGCGGCTTTGACACCGTGAGCGGCAACGCCGAGCGCATCCTCGGCAAGCTCACCCGTCATCTCCAGGACGGCGACATCCTGCTGCTGCACGATGGACACGCCGCGCGCACCGCCGCCGGCGGCGCGGTGATCCTGGAGGTGCTGCCGCCCCTCCTGGCGGCGGTGGCCGCCGCGCGCCTCACTCCCATCACGCTGCGCGCGGCCGCGGATCGTGCCGGGCAACGCCCGTGACGTAGACTACCGCCGCATGGATCCGCTCGCGCTCACGAGCTTCACGGCCACCAGCTGCATCGGCCGCGGTGTTGGCGCCACGCTCGCCACGCTGCGCGGGCAGCGCACCGGACTTGCCCCGTGCGCCTTCGAGACGGTCACCCTGGACACCTGTGTGGGAGAAGTTGCGGGCGTCGATGACGCGCCGCTCCCTGCGACGCTGCGCGAGTTCGAGTGCCGCAACAATCGCCTGGCGCTGCTCGGCCTCGGCGAGGACGGCTTTGCCGGGGCGGTGACGCGCGCTGCCTCGCGCCACGGGCGCGAGCGCGTCGGGGTGTTTCTCGGCACCAGCACCTCGGGCATCCTGGAGACCGAGCTCGCCTACCGGCGGCGCGACCCGGTGAGCGGTGCGCTGCCGGCGCACTTTCGCTATCGCGGCGCGCACAACTCGTTTTCGCTCGCGGCTTTTGCGCAGCAGGCCTTGCAGCTGTCGGGCCCGGCCGTGGTGATCTCGTGCGCGTGCTCCTCGAGCGCCAAGGTATTCGCCTCCGCGCGGCGCGCCATCGAGGCGGGGCTGATCGACGCCGCAGTCGTCGGCGGGGTCGACTCGCTGTGCCTCACGACGCTCTATGGCTTTCACTCCCTGCAGCTGGTGTCGCGCACGCCCTGCCGGCCGTTCGATGTCGCGCGCGACGGTATTTCCATCGGCGAGGCGGCCGCGTTCGCGCTGCTCGAGCGCCCCGGGGCGAGCCTGGATGCGAATGCGGTGCTGCTGCTCGGGGTCGGTGAATCGAGCGACGCGTACCACATGTCGGCCCCGCATCCGCAGGGCCGTGGCGCCCGGGCCGCCATGCTGCAGGCGCTGCAGGCCGCCGCACTCGCCCCGGGTGACATCGAATACATCAACTTTCATGGTACCGGCACGCCGAGCAACGACGAAGCCGAAGCTCTTGCGGTGACGGGCGTGCTCGGCACGCAAGTGCCCGGCAGCTCGACCAAGGGCGCAACCGGTCACACGCTCGGCGCCGCCGGTGCGCTCGAGGCGGTGATCTGTGCGCTGGCGCTGCAGCATGGGGTGATGCCCGCGGGCGTCAACACCACCGAGGTCGATCCGGCGCTCCCCGTGCACTACCTGCGCGCTAACCGCACCGCGAGCCTGTCGCGTGTCATGAGCAACTCCTTCGGCTTCGGCGGCTCCAACTGCAGCCTGATCTTCGGCCGGGCCGGGTGAGGCGCGATGGCGGCGCTCGCGGCGTACGTGGACGGCATCGGGCTCCTCGGACCGGGCATCGGCGACTGGCCCGACGGGGCACGCCTGCTCGCCGGCGAGAGCGCCTGGGTGCGCGCACCGACGGTGCTGCCCGCGCCCGAGTGCCTGCCGAGCGCCGAGCGCCGGCGCACCGGCACCGTCGTGCGGCTTGCGCTGGCGGTCGGGCTGGAGGCGACCGCACGCGCCGGCGCCGACCCGGCAGCTCTGGCGGCGGTGTTCACCTCTTCCGGCGGCGACGGTCAGAACTGTCACGAGATCTGCCAGGTGCTGGCTTCGGCAGAGCGGCACCTGTCGCCCACCCGCTTTCATAACTCCGTGCACAACGCTGCCGCCGGCTACTGGGGAATTGCGACCGGCGCGACTCCCGCCTGCAATGCGTTGTGCGCCTATGATGCGAGCTTTGCCGCGGGACTGCTGGAGGCCCTGACTCAGGTGGCTGTTGAAAAAACCTCAGTACTGCTCATCGCCTACGACGCGAGTTACCCCGAACCCCTGCGCCTCCACCGGCCCATTCCGGACGCGTTCGGTGTGGCCCTGGTGCTGGCGCCGGCGGCGAGCGCCGCGTCGCAGGCGCGACTCAGCGCCTCGCTCACCGACGCCCCGGCGGATAGCATGGCCGAGGCGGCGCTCGATGCGCTGCGCCGGTCGATTCCCGCCGCCCGCAGCCTGCCGCTGCTCGCCCACCTGGCGCGGCGCACCGGCGGGTGCGTGGTCCTCGACTACCTCGACAGCAGGCGCCTGGCCGTGGACGTGAGCGCATGCCGCTAGACCGCCAGTGGATCGAGCAGCACATCCCCCACAAGGGCCGCATGTGCCTGCTCGATGAGGTGTTGTCGTGGGACGCCGCGCGCATTCGCTGCCGCAGCGCGACGCACCGCAGCGCCGACAATCCGCTGCGCCTGCACGGGCGCCTGGGCGCCGCCTGCGCCATCGAGTACGCCGCGCAGGCCATGGCGGTGCATGGCGCACTGGTGGCCGCCAGCGCGCCGCTCGCCAGCACGGTTTCCACCAGCGTCCGCGGCAGCATCGGCCCGACCGTCGGCTACCTGGCGAGCGTGCGCAACGTTTCGCTGCACGTTGCGCGCCTGGACGATCTGGAAGCGGACCTCATCGCCGCCGCCGAGCGGGTCACCGGCGATGGACGCACCGTGCTCTATGAGTTCTCGGTGTGGAGCGCGCAGCAGCCGCTCGTGAGCGGGCGCGCCAGCGTGGTGCTCGACGCCACCTTCGGCCTGCCGAGCGTCAACACCGGTACCCACGCATGAGCGGCGCTCCCCGACGCGCCCTGGTGACCGGCGGCAGCGGTGGCATCGGTGGTGCGCTGTGCCGCCGCCTGGCGCGCGATGGCCACCATGTGTACGTGCATTCGCATCGCGGCGTGGCGGTTGCCGAGGCGCTGGTGCGGGACATTGTCGCGAGCGGGGGTCACGCCACCGCCATCAACTTCGACGTGACCGATAGCGCCGCGACGCGGGCGGCGCTGGAAGCGGTGCTGCAGGCAGGTCCGATCCAGATCCTGGTCAACAACGCGGGCGTGCACGATGACGCGGTGTTGCCTGGCATGAGCGCCGAGCAGTGGCATCGGGTGATCGATGTGTCGGTCAATGGTTTTTTCAACGCCACGCAGCCGCTGCTCCTGCCCATGATCCGCACCCGTTGGGGCCGGATCGTGAACGTGTCATCCATCGCCGCGCTGGTCGGCAACAAGGGCCAGGTCAACTACGCCGCCGCCAAGGGTGCCCTCAACTCGGCCACCAAGGCGCTCGCGCTCGAAGTCGCGACCCGCGGCGTCACGGTGAACGCCGTCGCTCCCGGCATCGTCGAGACCCCGATGACGGCCGGGCTGTTCGACGCGAAAGCCGTCGAGCGGCTGGTGCCCATGAACCGCTTAGGCGCCCCCGAGGAGATCGCCGGCGTCGTGTCGTTTCTGGTCTCCGAGGATGCTTCCTACGTCACCGCACAGGTCATCTCGGTGAGCGGCGGCATGGCGTAAACTGCACGGTCCCTGAAGGAGAGTTCGTCATGCCGATCAGGCCCCGCGTCCTCACGGCGGCAGTCACCTTGAGCCTGTGTGCGCTCATAGCCCCCACGCGCTCGCTCGCCACGAACGTTTCCGCGGACCAGGCATCCGCCGCCCAGTTGATCGAGACGCTCGGGCTGCGCGTCGCTGCACAGCCGGTACGCGAGCGCCCTGGCTGGCGGCCGCCGCGAATCGTCCTGGTCAACGAGGAGTTGCATGATCAGCTGCCGGTGCTTCAGCAGGTGGCCCCGCGCGCCAAGTTCATCGGCATCTCCACCGCGACGCCGCGCGAGATTGCCGCCGCGGACGCCACGATCGGCGTGTGCTCGGCCGAGGTGCTGGCGCAGGCGAAGCAGCTTCAGTGGATCCAGTGGCCGGCCGCCGGCGTCGAACGCTGCGTGCAGCAACCCCTGATGCGCGAGCGTCACCTCCTGCTGACCAACCTGCAGCGCACCATGGGCCCCAGCATGGCCGAGCACGTGCTGGGGATGATGCTCATGTTGAGTCGCCACCTTGACTACTTCCTGAAGGAGCAGCAACAGGCTCATTGGGTGAAGGACGACGCACCGCACCTGGCGGACCTGGAGGGCAAGACCGTGCTGGTGGTGGGCCTGGGGGGTATCGGCACCGAAGTCGCCCGGCGCGCCCACGCGTTCGGCATGCGCGTGATCGCCACCCGCGCCAGCGGGCGCACGGGGCCTGACTACGTAAGCTACGTCGGACTGCCGGATGAGATGCTGAAGCTCGCGAAGGATGCCGACTTCGTGGTCAATTGCGCGCCGCTCACGCCCCAGACCACCGGTATTTTCAACCGCGAGTTCTTTGCGGGCATGAAGCCCGGCGCTTACTTCATCAGCGTGGGACGCGGGCGCAGCACGGTGACCGCGGATCTCATCGCCGCACTCAACACCGGCCGGCTCGCCGGCGCCGGACTCGACGTCGTCGATCCCGAGCCCCTGCCCTCCGACAGCCCGCTGTGGCGCCTGCCGAACCTCATCATCACACCGCACGTGTCGGCCGATACGCCGCTGGCGGAGGAGCAGCGCACCGCGGTGCTGCGCGAGAATCTGCGGCGCTATGTCGCGGGCGAACCGATGCTGTCGGTGGTGGATGTAGAGCGCGGATACTGACGCTGATGCGGCAGGCCATTGCGCAGCGGTAAGAATCGCAACGGGCTGCCCAAAGCAACCCGTCAGGTGCGGCCGGGGCTCCTTTCGGTTTATTGCTTCACATAAACGGCCGTCGTCTTCTCGCTCTCCTTGCCGGCATTCCACGACGTGTCGGTGAACGAGCGCCCGTCGCGGGCGATCGTCTGCACGCCGTAGCTGTCCGGTTTGCCGTTGATCTTGAGCACGTACGTTAGCTTGGTCGGATTGACCAGCTTGAACCCGGAGGTCATACCGGGCGCTGCCGTCGGCCCGGTGATCGGATGGTCGCTACCGTCGGCGCGGCCTTCGACGGACAGCTTCATGTCGGGAATTTCATAGTGCAGTACGCCAGAGGCGGGTGAGGATATTACGAACTGGTGAGGTCCGCTGAATGCAACCTTAACGGACCGCCACGTGCCGATGAGCCCGTCAGATCCGGTCACTCTCTCGAACACACTCTCATCGCGGTAGGTGCTGCCGTCGGGCCTGGTACCCGCGGCGGTGATGGTCAGTGTCCTGCCATCCGCGGACAGCTCACGATGGACCTTCGTAAACACCTTGCCTTCTATCTTGTACACGGAGTCCCAGGCGTTCCTGCCAGCCGCAGTCCAGGTAACCGTACGGTTGGCCCACGCCTTGTATTCCTTCCCGTCGATGCCGAAGTCGTAGTTGGCCGTGCTGCCATCGGAATAGTGCAGCAGGGTGCCCGGGCCCTTTGAATACATGAATGTCTCGCCGGTCAAGTGACTCTTGGCCGGATCGAGTGTCCAGGTACCGTTCCACGGGCTGTCCGCGGCGAGCGCCGCGCCGGTCGGTGCCGCGAGCAGTGAACAAACGAGTAATAGCGCTTTCATGAGTGCTCCTTCAGCCACGAAATGATGCGGGCCGGGATCTCGTGCGCGGCCTTGCGGCTCACATACATGCCAATGTGTCCGGTGTCGATGCCGCAGCCGGTGTAGTCAGCGCTGCCGAGGTAGCGCTGCATGGCCGCCGAGGCATCCGGCGGGACGATGTGATCCCCGAGCGCATAGAGATTGAGCACCGGCTGGCGGATCGCGCCCAGGTCCACCCTGCGGCCACCGATCCGCAGCGTCCCGCGGGCCAGGCGGTTCTCCTGGTAGAACCACCTGACGAACTGCGCCAGCGCGACCGCGGCCTGCGGCGGGCTGTCGAAAATCCATCTCTCCATGCGCACGAAGTCATCCACCGCGCGCTGATCGCCGTTGCCGGCGAGCAGCCGCACGTACTTGTGCTGCGTCAGGCGAAACGGCATGAGCGAGAGGAACAGTGCGTTGAGCACCTCGCCCGGCACGTTGCCGCTGCGCATGAGGAGCTCGGTGTCGAGCCCGCGCACCCACTTTGAGAGCAGATTGTCGGGCGTGTGAAAGTCGACCGGGGTGGTGAGGGTCACGAGATTCGCCACCTGTTTGGGGTGCAGCGCCGTGTAGCACAGGCTCAGCACACCGCCCTGGCAGACCCCGAGCAGATCGAGCGCGGCGCCGGCGTGGCTGTCGAGGATGTTGCGCACGCAGCCACCGAGGTGCCGTTCGATGTAGTCCTCGAGATCGACGCAGCGGTCGGCATCGTCCGGATCGCCCCAGTCGATCAGATACACCGACAGGCCCGCCCCCAGCAGTCGGCGCACCAGCGAACGATCCGGCTGCAGGTCGAGCACGTACGGGCGGTTGACGAGCGCAAAGCAGATGAGCACGGGCCTGGCGCGGGCGCGCGGCGGCGCCTCGGCGAGCGGCAGATACTGATACAGAGTCGTCCTGCCGCAGCTCCACACGGCGCGCTTCGCCGAGCAGCCGACCGTGACGCCCTGCGCCTCGCGCAGCCGCGCCAGCGTGTTGGCGATCCGCAGCGTGAGTTCCGGAAAGAACGCCTCGGCGTCGGTGGCGAACGGCCTCAAGCGCGCGGCTTCCGCCTGCGGGCGCGACGCTTGTCGCCCGCCGGCCGCGCCGCGGGCCGCTTCGCGCGCGCTGCCTTGGCGCGCGGTGCATCGGTGAGCTCGGCGAGCTGCCGGCGCAGATCCTTCAGCTGAGCGTAGAGCGCGTCCACTTCGTTGCGGGTCGGAAGGCCGAACGCGCGCACCAGCGTCTCGGCGTGCCGGCGCTGCTCCACCAGCAGCGCCGCCGAGGTGTTCGCCAGCTCCGCCTGCAGATGGCTGAAGTCATCCTTGCGCACCGTCGCGGCGTAGCTTTCCTCGGCGCAATTCACCCACAGCTCATAGAGCTTCATGGCGTTGTCGAGCGTCGGCGCGCCACCCGCCGCTGTGCCCAGACGCGTGATGAAGCGCCGCGCGGCGCTGCTGGCGATCTCGCTCCAGTGCGCCGAGAGTTGCCCCTGCAGCTGCCCAAGCCGCCCGACCAGATCCCAGGTGCGCTGCGCGTCCTGTTGGGGGGCGGCCCCCGCGCCCAGCGGCATCGGACCGAACGACGGCGCTGCCCCGAATCCGCTGGCAAAACCGGGCGAAGCGGCGTTGGCGGCGGCGAACCAGGGACCGGCCGACTGCGAGGTCTTCAGCCATTGCTCGAACTGCCCGGCGAGCGGACCGGCGAGTGAGGACCAGTCCCCGCCCGCGCCCGCCAGCCCCGCGCTGGGCATGCCGAAGCTCTTCAGGAGCTCGAAGAAGCGCTCGGCGGCGTTGGCAAAGGCCGCGTCGGGCCTGAAGGCGCCACTTGTGAAGGGTGTTTCCATGTTGTATGCGCTGCCGAAAACCAGGTCGGGAGGACCGTGAGGCCGTCAGGTGACAGGCGGTGGGGACGGGTAAAAAGCCTCTCTTTTACCAGGGCGGTCCGGCGCGAGAACCGTGAACATCGTCATTGTGCGCTGCATACACCGAGGCTACCATCCCAGCCGTCGAAAATGCCGCGCCGGGGGGCTTGCGCCTGTGTGGCCGGCTGAAAGACCGCTAAACATGGCCGAAGAACGCCTGATACGCAAATACGCCAACCGGCGCTTGTACGACGCGCAGGACAGCCGCCACGTCACCCTCGATGACCTGCGCAAGCTGATCGCGGACGGCGAGCGGCTCAAGGTCGTGGATGACCGCAGCGGGGATGACATCACGCGCAGCATCCTGCTGCAGATCATCGCCAACCAGGAGCAGTTCGGGACCCCGGTGCTGAGCCTGCAGCTGCTGGAGGCCATCATCCGCTTCTACGGCAATCCGATACAGCAGATGCTGACGTCGTACCTGGAGCAGAGCATCGGCGGGCTGCTGCGCCAGCAGAACCTCATCCAGGCCGAGATGGCCAAGGCGCTCGAAACACCGATGGCGCCGATTGCGGAGATGGCGCGCCAGAACATGGAAATGTGGGCCAAGATGCAGGCATCGATGCTATCGGCCTTTTCGCCGACAGCGGCGCCCGCCGGCCCCGCCGCCTCATCCAAACCCGATTCGGGCAAGCGTCGCGGCTGAAGCGCATCGCACGCCCGACTACCTGAAGCTTCGCCTCCCTTCCCATCCCAGGACCGCAGGAGTGATCAGCCCGTGGATGTTCGCGGCAAAACCATTCTCGTGACCGGAGCCGGGCGCGGCATCGGCCGCTCCCTCGCCCTGCACTTCGCGCGCAAGGGCGCCAATCTTGCCCTGCTGGACACCAACGGCGACGACGTGGCTGACAGCTGCGTGCACTGTACGCAGGTGGGCGTGGTGGCACGCAGCTACGTCGCCGATGCTGCCAACGAGGACAGCGTGGTGGACGCGCTGGACCAGGTGACGGCGGATTTCGGGCGGCTCGATGGCCTCATCAACAATGCCGGCATCGTGCGTGATGCGCTGCTCGTCAAGGTGAAGGACGGTCAGGTCGTCAGCAAGATGACGCTCGCGCAGTGGCAGGCGGTCATCGATGTGAACCTCACGGGCGTGTTCCTGTGCGCGCGCGAAGCGGCGCAGCGCATGATCAACCTCGCCGTCGGCGGCGTGATCGTCAACGTGTCGAGCATCTCGCGCGCCGGTAATGCGGGGCAGACCAATTACAGCGCCGCCAAGGCGGGCGTCGCAGCGATGACGGTGGTGTGGGCGAAGGAGCTGGCGCGCTACGGCATCCGCGTCGGTGCGGTCGCCCCGGGCTTCATTCGCACGCCCATGGTCGCGGGCATGAAGCCCGAGGCGCTCGCGAAAATGACCTCACCCATACCGCTCGGGCGCCTGGGAGAACCGGAGGAGATCGCGCACGCGGTCGGCTTCATATTCGAGAACGACCTGTTCACGGGGCGCTGCGTCGAGGTCGACGCCGGCCTGCGCATGTGATCATCCTTATGTGCAACGCAAAACTTTTGACCTGTTTCCCCATCATAACGGTTGGACTATTTACGTATAATCTGCTGTAATATCAATATATTAACTGGTTAATAAGGCGTCTCGATTCTCGCCCATTATGTTTATCTTGCAGTGCATACAAAACGGTGTACAATAGTGTCCATTGAACACACCCCTGCACCGGAGAAGACCATGATCGACCGCACTTTCGACCCCACCACCATGATTGCCGCCGCCCGTGAAGCGTTCGCGCCCGTTCTCAAGGCGCAACAGGAAGGCTTCAAGAACATCGAGCGCCTGGCGCGGCTGCAGTACGCCGTCGCCGGCGATGTCCTGGAGAACGGCCTCGCGCGTGTGAACGCTGCGTTCGGCGCGACCAACGCCACCGAGCTGCTCAACAAGCACACCGAGCTCACCACCGAGTTCGTGGACAAGCTGCGTACGCGTGCCGAGGAGTTCGCGACGGTCACGTCCGAGATCCAGAGCCGGTTCACCCAGCTGGGCACCGAAATCGCTGCGAAGGCAGTGCCCGCAAGGAAAGCGGCCTGATATCTTGGCGGTATCCCACGCCCGGGAGCTGACGCTCCCGGGTGTGACTTTTGAGGAGACCGCCTTGACAGTTCATTCGAAGAAGAAAGCCCGGACAAAGAAAAAAAAAGCCCCGACGCGCACCCGCCGGGCAGCGCGTAAGGCGACAGCGCCTAAGGCGGCAACGCCTAACGCGGCAGCGCCCAACAAGGCGCGCACCACCGCGGGTGCACCCCAGCCGCCCCCTGCTGCCGCTGCTCCGAAAGCGGCCCTGAAAGCGCAGATCGAGCGCCACCTGCGCGCTCAGCTCGCCGGGCTCACCGGAGGGCTCGCTCCGGATGACTACCTCAACGCCTGGTGGGACTGGTATCTCAAGCTCGCCACTCAGCCCCCGCGCCAGGCGCAGCTGGCGCGCAGCGCCTACGAGAAAATCCTCGACAGCTGGCAGTTCATGGGGCGCGCCGCCGGTGGCGCGCCGCTCGCCCCCGGGCATGAAGAGCTGGGGTTCAGCGATGCCGCCTGGAACGTCTGGCCCTTCAACGCCTACGCACGCACCTACGCCAACTGGGCTTCCTGGTGGCAACAGGCCCTGGCGCCGCCGGCAGCGGCGGCCGACCCCGAGCAGTCGCGCCTGAGTTTCGCCGGGCGGCTGCTGCTCGAAGCCGCCTCGCCTGCGAATTTCCTGCAAACCAATCCCGAGCTGCTCAACAAGACCGCCGCGGAATCCGGCCAGAATCTGATCCGTGGACTGAAGCACTGGCTCGAGGACGCGCAGCGCGCGGTCCGCGGCGGGCGCGCGGCCGGAACCGAGCAGTTTGAAGTCGGCAAGGAAGTGGCGGTGACACCGGGCAAGGTCGTGTTCCGCAACCGGCTCATCGAGCTGCTGCAGTACGCGCCGCAGACCCCGGCGGTGTACGCCGAGCCGATCCTGATCACGCCAGCGTGGATCATGAAGTACTACATTCTCGACCTGTCGCCGCGCAATTCGCTGGTGCGCTACCTGGTCGAGAAGGGTCACACGGTATTCATGATCTCCTGGAAAAACCCGGATGCCGCGGACCGCGAGCTGGGCCTGGACGACTATCTGCAGCTCGGTTTCATCGATGCGCTGGCAGAAGTGCGCCGCCTCACCCCGCAGCGCAAGGTGCACGCGGTCGGCTATTGCATCGGCGGCACGCTGCTGGCGATCGCCGCGGCGGCGCTCGCCCGGGCGGGCGAGCAGCCCTTCGCCTCGATGAGCCTGCTCGCTGCCCAGACCGACTTCAGCGAGCCCGGAGAGCTGTCGGTGTTCATCACGCCGAGCCAGATCGCCATGCTCGAGGCCATGATGGCCAAGTCAGGCGTGCTCGAGAGCGAGCGCATGGGCGCGGCGTTCGGCCTGCTGCGCTCGCGCGATCTGCTGTGGACGCCGGCGGTCAATCAGTACATGCGGGGCGAACGCCCCAAGCTCAACGATCTCATGGCGTGGAACGCCGATGGCACGCGCATGCCCTGGCGCATGCACAGCGAGTATCTGGAGCGGCTGTACCTCAAGAACGAGCTGGCGCGCGGGGAGTTCACCGTCAAGGGCGAGCGGATCGATCTGTCCGCGCTGCGTGCGCCCATGTTCGTGGTCGGCACCGAAACCGACCATGTGGCTCCATGGCGCTCGGTGTACAAGGTGCGCGATCTGACGCGCAGCTCCGATTACACCTTTCTGCTGACGAGCGGCGGCCACAACGCCGGCATCGTGAGCGGACCGGTGCATCCGCGGCGCCGGCACCGCATGCTCACCTGGTCCAACGCCACCGATACTCTGTCAGCGGATGAGTGGATGAAGCGCGCGCCGCTCCTGGAGGGCTCCTGGTGGCCCGCCTGGCAGCGCTGGCTGGTCGAGCATTCCACACCGAAGCGACAACCCGCCCGCGCGCTGCCCGCCGCGGCAGGAGCCGCGCGCAGTGCGCTTGAAGATGCGCCCGGACGTTACGTGCGCGAATGAGCGCACGCATCGGTCTCATCTCTGATCCGCGTAGATCTTCACCAGGCGGTACAGGAAGTCGCGACACTCCAACAGCGACTTCACGCTGACGTACTCGTTGAGACCGTGGATGTGGCCGAAATCCGGGCCCAGGAATAGCGGCTCGATGCCGTAGGTCGGGATGCCGGCCGCGTTCAGGAACTGGCCATCGGTCGCGCCCGGCTGCAGAATCGGCAGCACCGGCACCCCTGGCCAGAACTGTGCCGCGAGCTTCTCCACCGGTGCCAGGATTTCGCGCGTCAGTGGCGGGGGCGGGGAACTCGGTCCTCGCGTCTCGAGCGTCGTTACCTTGACCGCCGGGTCGGCCACCAGCGCTTCGAGCTGCGCACGCACAGCCTCTTGCGTGACGCCGGGAAAGATGCGGCAGTTGATGTTCGCCCTCGCCCGCTGCGGCAAGGCGTTGGTCGCGTGTCCGGCGTCCAGCATGGTTGCAACGCACGTGGTGCGTAATGTCGCGTTCCAACCCGGATCTTTCGCCGACACCAGCGCGATCGCCTGCTCATCGGCCGGATCACGCACCAATGCCTGCATGGCGCTGGCGATGGCCGCTTCGCCCTTGGCCGCCTGTATCTTCGCCATGCCAGTGAAGTAGGCGCGGTTGCCGTCGGTGAACTGCGGCGGGAAGGTGTAGGCCTCGATCTTCTTCAGGGCGCCCGCGAGTCGATAGATGGCGTTGTCTTTCACGGGCAGCGAGCTGTGCCCGCCGGAATTGGTGACCTCGAGGCGATAGTTCTGCGAAGTCTTCTCGCCCGCCTGGACTTCCAGGGCAACCCGGTGCCCCTCGGCGTCGAGCTCACCGCGTGCTCCCTCGTTGATCGCAAACGCCGCGTCGATGAGGTCGCGCCGGTTTTGGGTGAGCCATTGGGCGCCGTTCAGGGCGCCAGAGGTCTCTTCACCGCAGGTGAGCGCGAGTTTCAGCGTGCGCAGCGGCCGATGATTCTCTTCACGCAAGCGCACCAGCGTGTCGACCCATATCGCACCTTCGGCCTTGTCGTCCACGGCCCCGCGCGCGTAGAAATTGCCGTTCTCTTCCACGAGCGTGAACGGATCGCGCGTCCAGTCTTCGCGCGTCGCCTCGACCACATCGAGGTGCGCCAGCAGCAGAACCGCCTTGAGCTTCGCGTTGCGCCCCGGATAAACCGCCACCAATCCGCCCTCCCGCGGATGTCCGGGCGGGGTAAACAAATGCAGCTCCTCGTCGGTGAACCCGGCAGCCTTGAGGCGCGCCGCCAGGCGCTCGGCGGCCAGCGTGCAGCTGCCGGCGGACAGACTGGTGTTCGTCTCGACCAACTCCTGGTACAGCTCGCGGAAGCGCTGCTCTGCGGACGGCGTCTGCGGGCGTGCGGGCGCGCCTGCGATGAACAGCAGAGTCGCCGCGGCGACAGCCAGCGCCTTGCTCATCGATGTCTCCCCGGTTGCCGGCCGCAATTAGACGTGCGCCCGGCGGGCAGGCGCAAGTGGTTTTGTGGTGTGCAGGCGGTGCTTTGCGAATACCCCGCAGGCAGGCATTATGTGGGCCGCTCCAAAACGGCCGGCCGCCAGCGGGCCACTCTAAAGCGGGAGTCTCTGCATGCGTCCCATGGGTTGCCTCGGCGCCATCGCCTTATGCCTCGCGCGCCTGTGCAGCGCGCAGGATTCAACTGCGACGCCAGCCGCCAACATAGCGACACACACGGTTATTGTCCGGGCCCGTTCGCTCATAGATGGCACGAGCGCACGGCCGCTGCCAAATCCGGAAATAGTGATCCGCGGGAACCGTATCGTCGAGGTCTACGTGGCGGGGACGCATCCGCCGCCCTCAGGGGCACAGGTGATCGACCTGGGCGCCGCCACCGTTCTTCCGGGTCTCATCGATTGTCACACTCATATCTTTCTACAGGGCGAAGTACCTGCAGCCGGCGGCTACGATGTGCAGTTGCTTAAGTTCCCTGCGTCCTACCGCGTGGCGCGCGCAGTCGTGGCAGCGCGGCGTGCGCTGGAACAGGGATTCACGACGATTCGCGACGTCGAGACCGAGGGCGCGGGATATGGCGACGTCGGCATCAAACAGGCGATCAACGAGGGCTACATTCCCGGCCCGCGAATGTTCGTCTCGACGCGCTCGATCTCGACGACCGGCGGCTACAACCTGGAAGGGTACGCGCCCGAACTCGTGGTGCCGAAAGGAGCGCAGCTGATCGATGGCCCCGTCGAGGCGCGCAAGGCCGCACGCGAGCAGCTGGAGCACGGCGCGGACTGGATCAAGGTGTACATGACGCACCGGTCCTGGCTCGATGAGCAGGGGGCGCTCGTTTCGCAACCCACTCTCACGGTCGAGGAGCTCAAGGCGATCGTGGACGAGACGCACGGATGGCGCCGCAAGGTCGCCTGCCACGCCTACAACGGGCCGGGCCTGCAACGAGCCCTGGATGGCGGTTGTGACTCCATTGAGCATGGTCTCGAGCTCAGCGACGCGCAGATCGCGCAGATGATCAAGCAAGGCACGTGGTTAGTCCCTACGCTGGCTGTCTACTATTACGATCACGATCCGGCGGACACAGCGACTGGAATGCGCGACCGCAAGCGCGTCGCCGTCCATGGTGTCTCGTTTCAGAAGGCGTTGCGGGCCGGCGTCAGGATAGCTTTCGGAACCGACGTCGGCGGCTTCGTGTGGTCCGATCCGATCGCCCAGGAATTTGCCCGCGAGGTTGAGTTCGGGATGACACCGATGCAGGCGATTCAGTCCGCCACGTCGCGGGCCGCAGAACTCCTCGGTAAGCGCGCAGAGCTGGGGGTGGTCGCACCCGGAGCGTACGCGGACCTGATCGCAGTGGCGAGCGATCCGCTCGAGGACGTCAATGTACTCAAAAACGTGGGATTCGTGATGAAGGACGGGGTGGTGTTCAGGTCGACGCTGAGTTCTGCGGGGAAATGAACGCGCCTTAGCACGGGTCCAACGGGGTGTTGCCGCCGCTGAACTGCGAGCGCGCCTGGGCCAGTCGATAGTTGTGCCCGGCGCGCCAGCGCCGCCAGTCGCGCAGGCCGTTGATCGCATAAACCAGCTTGAACAGTTTCAGGCGCCACAGCACCTGCGGCGTGTCGAACAGGTCACCCGCGAGCATGGAGATCACGCTCTGCTCCAACTGCCAGGTATTGTTCGGGTGGCTGAACATGTGCCGCATCACCGGGCCATTGAAGCGGTAGATAAAGAACGAGAATCGATCCATGCCGGTGCGCTGGCGCTTCTCCAGCTTGCGTAGCAGCGCCATCTCGGTGGCCGGCTCGCGCAACGCCGCATCCACGACCTTCGCCGCCTGCTCCGCACCGCTCATCGCCAGATAAACGCCCGAGGAGAACACCGGATCGATGAACGCGAAGGCATCGCCGACCAGGACCCATCCCGGTCCGCCCATTTTCATCGAGTCATAGGAGTAGTTGCCGGTGACGCGCACTTCGTTGCCGATCAGTTCGGCGCGTTCCAGGCGTCGCCACAGCGCCGGGTTGCGCTTCAGCGTGTCGAGCAGGAATTCCACCGTGCGGCCCTTGCGCTGCTTGAGGTAATCCGGCCAGCACACCGCGCCCACGCTCATCACACCCTGCGGCAGCGGAATCATCCACATCCAGCCATGCTCGAACCGGTACATGCTGATGTTGCCCGCGTCCTCGCCCTGGCGCGTATCCGCGCCGCGGAAGTGGCCGAAGATCGCTGCGCTCTGATGCCGGTTGTTCTTGCGTCGTAGTTTCCTCTTCGCGGAAAGGAAGGTATCGCGGCCGCTGGCATCGACCAGGTAGCGCGCCTGGATCCGGTAACTGCGGCCGTCATCGGTACGCACATCGAGTCGGGTATCGCGCGGACCGTTCTGCTCGATATTGACCACCTCATGGCCCTCGCGCGCATTCGCACCACAGGCCCGTGCGTGCTCGTACAGCATCTTGTCAAAATCCTGGCGCCACACCTGATAGGCGTGCGGCGGACTGTTACCGATTGCGCGAGCGAACGCGAAGGTGTTGTAGCCGCGCTCGTTGTCGGCCTCGAAATCCGCGCCGCGCTTGAACACGCCCAGCGCGCGCACCTTGTCCAGCACGCCGAGCCGCTCGAAAACGGGAAGATTCATCGGCAGCAGCGATTCGCCGATGTGGAAACGAGGGTGATGCGCCTTTTCCAGCGCAATGACGTTAAGCCCGCGCTGGGCGAGCAACGCCGCGGCGGTACTACCCGCGGGGCCGCCGCCGATCACCGCCACGTCGCATTGTTCGGCAGCCGGTTCCATCCGATCCAGCATGCTTCCCGGATTGGCTTGCCGCAAGCCAAACGGCAAGCCAGGCGCTCCTTCCCGTGTCGCATCGGGCGGTCTTCGATAGCGTGGGCTCGGCTTTCCGCGCGCAACTGGCTGATCTGGCTGAGAGATTGGAGGGGGGCCGATCGGCGCGCAGGGCGTGCGACGATTCGCGCCGTGAGAGTGAGGGCACTCGCGTACTTGCGTCGTTTTCAGAACGCGACTAAAAATCAGCGCATTGATGTCGAACAACACGGAGTCAGCCATGGGATCGACGCGCATCGCTTACGTCACCGGGGGCATGGGGGGCATCGGCACGGCCATCTGCCGGCGCCTGTGCAAGGAGGGTCACACGGTCATCGCGGGCTGCGGCCCGGGCTCGACGCGCAAGGATCGCTGGCTGAGCGACATGCGCGCCGAGGGCTGCAAGATCCACGCCTCTGAGGGCAACGTCGCGGATTGGGACTCGACCAAGCGCGCCTTCGAGATCGCGCGCGCCGAGGTGGGCGAGATCGACATCCTGGTCAATAACGCCGGCATCACCCGCGATGGCATGTTCCAGAAGATGACCAACGAGGCCTGGCACGCGGTCATCGAAACCAATCTCAACTCACTGTTTCACGTCACCAAGCAGGTGATCGACGGCATGCTGGCGCGCGGCTGGGGCCGGATCGTCAACATCTCCTCGGTGAACGGCCAGCGCGGCCAGTTCGGTCAGACCAATTACTCGACCGTCAAGGCGGGCATCCATGGCTTCACCATGGCGCTGGCGCAGGAGGTCGCGGCGCGCGGCGTGACCGTCAACACCGTGTCGCCCGGATACATCGGCACCGACATGGTACGGGCCATCAAACCCGACCGGCTCGAGAAGATAATCAGCGCCATCCCGGTCAAGCGGCTGGGAGAGCCGGAAGAGATCGCCTCGATCATCGCCTGGCTGGTGAGCAATGACTCCGCTTTCGCGACCGGCGCCGACTTCTCGTTGAATGGCGGTCTGCACATGGGCTGACGCAAGCCCTGTGTTGAAAGTCTGTGTAGTCGGCGCCGGCGCCATCGGTGGCTTTCTCGGCACCCGCCTCGCGGCCGCCGGCGAGGCCAGCGTTGCGGCGCTGGCACGCGGCGCAACGCTGGCGGCGCTGCGCGATCACGGCTGGAGACTGGAGAAGGGCGCCACACGGCTGCAAGCGCCGGCTGCCGCGGCGAGCGATGATCCGAGGGACCTCGGACCCCAGGATCTCATCATTATTACCGTGAAGGCCCAGGCACTGCCGGCCCTCGCACCCAGCCTCGCGCCCCTCATCGCGGCGGACACCCTGGTCCTGCCGGCGATGAACGGTGTGCCCTGGTGGTTCAGCGACGGGGTCGCGGCTCTCGGGACACGCCCGCTCGAGAGCGTCGATCCCGGCGGCGGCATCGCCGCGACGATTGCCGGCCGGCAGGTCATCGGCTGCGTGGTGCACGCGAGCGCCACCACCACCGCTCCGGGCATCACGCTGCACGGCTTGGGACGGGGTCTCATCATCGGCGAACCCGCGGGCGGGCGTTCCGCGCGGGTGCAGGCGCTCGGCGAGCTGCTCACGCGCGCCGGTTTCGAGGTGACCTGTTCGCAGCGCATCCGTTACGACATCTGGTACAAGCTGTGGGGCAACATGACCATGAATCCGGTCTCGGCGCTGACCGGCGCGACCATGGACCGGGTGCTCGACGATACCCTGGTGCGTGCCTTCTGCTCCGCCGCCATGGCCGAGGCGGCCGCCATCGGCGCACGCATCGGCTGCGACGTGCGTGAGTCACCGCAGGACCGGCATGCGGTGACGCGCAAACTCGGCGCTTTCAAAACCTCCATGCTGCAGGACGTCGAAGCGCTGCGTCCGCTCGAGCTCGACGCACTCATCGGCGCAGTGCGTGAAATCGGCCAACGTGTTGGAGTCGCAACGCCCAATTGCGACGCCTTGTTCGGGCTCACGCGTCTGTTCGGACGGGTGCGCGGGCTGTATCCGCTGTCAAACTGACCCTGCGAGCCAAGCTCCTGATGAAAGCGTTCGCCAAGCGTTTCGCGCTCGTCTTTGCTCTGTGGACGATCGCCGCCATTTGTGGCGGTCTGGCGGACTACCTGTTCGCCGACCTGCTGGGAAGGCATCCGGCCTTCTGGGCGGTGTTCCGACGGCCACTGACGGAACAGTGGATCTGGGCCGCGCTTACTCCGCTGGTGCTGTTCGTTGCGCACCGCTTCCCCTTGGCACGGCCGGCCCTGGCGAGGGCGATCGCCGTACACGTCGCGGCGTTCCTGCTCCTGTCGCTGTTGCATTGCGTGCTGGCCGGCGCGGTCGGGGGGCCGCTGTTGGCTGTACCGGCGCACTACCCGGGCTCGCTCCTCAAGCTGCGCTTCCTGGAGGAGATCTACGGCGACATCTGGATGTACTGGCCGCTGGTATGCATCCAGGCTTTGATCGACTCACACGCGCGCGCCCGCGAGCGTGAGAAGCGCGCGGCGGAGTTGGAGACGCTGCTGGCCACCTCCCATCTGGCGCTGTTGCGAGCGCAGATTCAGCCGCACTTCCTCTTCAACACCCTGCACGCCGTGTCGGCGCTGGTGCGCATTGACGCCGGCGCCGCCGAGGACATGATCGCGGACCTGGCCGAGATCCTGCGTGCGGCTTTCGCGGACTCCACGCTGCAGGAGACGACCGTGCAGCGGGAGCTCGATCTGGTGGCCTGTTACCTGCGCATTCAGCAGCGCCGCTTCAGCGATCGGCTGCGTGTCAACTATCGGATCGCGCCCCAGGTGCTGCCAGCCGCGCTGCCGTCCCTGGTCTTGCAGTCACTGGTCGAGAACGCCGTGATCCACGGCATCGCCCCGCTCGCCCGCGGCGGCACAATTGAAATTCGTGCGGACCGCCGTGGCGCAAGGCTCGAGTTGCAGGTCGTGGATGACGGCGCCGGCATGCAGCCCGGGCACCGCTCGGGCATGGGTCTTGCCAACGCGCGGCGGCGGCTGCGCGAGCTGTACGGCGAACAGCAGTCGCTCGAAGTGCAGGCGGCTGGCGGCGGCGGCGTCACCGCCACGGTGTCGATTCCCTTCCAC
>Ga0210394_10000483_pt1 | contig 83918 bp, 76 predicted proteins | sample IncBWC12MmetaG_FD_160121 | JGI IMG/M metagenome (GOLD analysis project Ga0210394, IMG submission 160121) | Forest soil microbial communities from Barre Woods Harvard Forest LTER site, Petersham, Massachusetts, United States - Inc-BW-C-12-M | ecosystem: Environmental > Terrestrial > Soil >...
AGGCTTCTTTATCCCCGAGCGCGTCTTCCGCCAATCGCACTGCCGCCGGGTCTCCGGCGGCTAGGCCCAGCGCCTGGATGGCGTTTGCGCGCTTGTCTATGTTCGAGCCGTGCGCACCTCCCACGAGGATGTCCCAAGCCTGATTCTGAGTATCGACCTGCCCGGCCGACGGTCGAGACGCAGGAGGCAAGTCGATTTCGGTCGGCGTGAAACACAGCAACATAGCGAGAACTCCAACGACGTTGCGCAATGCAGTGGCACCTTCCCTCTCTGGCGGCCACGCGAGTGAGCAGCTGACAACTCAAGCCAATTTGTCCATCACACGGCGCGCGGCCAAAGAAAGCATCAGGCGAGAGATTCCCCTGAAGATCATGCTGATCCCCACGAGCGCACCGGGCAAGTCGCAAAGTTACGGTCGGCGCAACTCGAAACAGGGCGGCCGAAACTAGTGGTGGTGATGCTCCTCGTGTGGTCGCGCATGACCCAAACGAGCCGCGCTACGCTCAGCCGCACTGCGCGGTATCAGTTCATGGTGCTCCACGCCACGAGGCCCGGTCCAACGATGGAAATCGCCGTAATGATGCACGTAAGAGCCGCGGTTGACCCAAGTCCGTTCCCAGCGCCCGCCCGCGATGAACACTTCGTGTCTATCCCATATGAAGCGCGTGGTGCCCCATCCCCAGGGGCGAAACGCAAAGCCGAGCGTCACGCCAAATCCAAAGACGATGGCGCCGCCAACGAAGAACCCAGGCACAGGCGGAGCGAATACGATCAGCGGATCATACACAGGAACGCAGATAAAGCCCTGATTCACCGGCAGGATTTCGATATACGGACCGCCGGAGACTACCACCTGCTCGTTGCTTTTCAGGTAGCCGTATTCCTTGGCCTTTTTCCGCATCCTCTGCACTGCCTCCATCACGTCCTGGCGCTGCGCGAGAAAGGCGTTGCCCAACTGGGTCGTCCAGTCCATGTCCGAAGCCATCATCTCCAGCACGGATGGAAACGGCAGCAGCGCTTGCACGCTGGGATCCCACGCGAGGTGGTCTTCGGTGATGTCTCTGGCCAGATCATCACCTGTCTGATAATGATGTTCATCCGCCCATTTGGCGGCGTCGGGAATTTGATCCGGGTAGGTAGCCGCAGCGAGAATTTGTGCTAGCAGAGGATCAGGATAAAGTGCGATTCGGGAGACCAGTTTGTCGAGTTCGGCTGGTTTGTAGGACGGCGCCGCTTGACCGGAGACGGGCCCGGGAGTCCCTCCGGCGATCAGCGCCAACGAAAGCACAATCAGAACGGTTTTTTGCAATAGCGGTGGAGCTCGCATAAGTCCTCCTCTTTTCATTTTTTCTCTTTTTTTTGTTGTTACGTTGAAGGTTCCAACTTCAATATTTGCTTCGACGTGAACATACGCCTGCCTCCCTCTCAAGTCAACGTAAGACCGCCTGGGCCAGGGTTGGGTGCGCAAGTCCAGCTCGTTTCGCGGTTTTTGCTGACCGTTCTGGCCTGTCGGTCAGTTTCCGGTAAGCGCGTCACACGTCCACGTGGATCATTTCCGAGAGCTTCAAATTCACACGGAACCCCGAATGCGGCCGATGGGAGTTGGAGTGGAACTCTACGCCGGGTGGCAGCGCCTCAATCCGAAAAAAGATTTTGGGTGCCCCATCCTTGCGGGTTTTGCAAGGGTGGGTCTTTCTTTTGTCCCTTTTCCAATTTCGATTTTCGAATTTCGCTTCTCTACCCGAAGATATCTTTGACCTTATCAAAGATCGAGGAGTTGCGGTCGGCGGGCTTGTTGTCGACTCGTATGGTGTAGCCAAGCTGTTCCATCAATTTGCGCTGCTCGCGTGTGAGCTTCGTCGGCGTCAGCACACGCACGTGATAGTACAGATCGCCTTTGCCGCCGCCACGCGGGTCCGGAAGGCCTTTGCCTTTGATGCGGAATACGGCGCCGCTCTGCGTCCCTTCGGGAATCTTCAGCTTCTCTTCCCCGCCCAAACCGGGCACTTGCAACTCGGTGCCGAGCGAGGCCTGTGCGATGCTCAGCGGAATGGTGCAGTACAAATCCGCGCCACGGCGTTCGAAGAAGGGGTGCTCCTTCACGTCGAGCACGACGTACAAATCGCCGGCGGGTCCGCCGTTCGGGCCGGGCTCGCCTTCGCCGCCAACACGGAGACGCGTTCCGGTGTCCACGCCCGGAGGGATGCGGAGTTCGATGGTCTTTTCGCGTTCGAAGCGTCCCAGGCCGCGGCACTCCGGGCAGCGCTCGCGAACAATCTGGCCCGCGCCCTGGCACGCCGGACACGTGCGCGTGATGGTGAAGAATCCCTGCTGGTAGGCCACCTGGCCGCGGCCCGCGCAGGTTTGGCAGGCTTGCACGCCGGTACCTTTTTTCGCGCCGGTGCCGTTACAAGCCTCGCAGTATTGCTGGCGGGGCAATTTGATTTTGGTGGTGACGCCCGCGGAGGCCTCCTCGAAGGAGAGGGTCATGTCGTAGCGCAGGTCGGCGCCGCGTTGCGCGCGGCTGCGTCCCCGCCGCCCTCCTCCGCCACCGAAGAGATCCTCAAAGCCGAAAAAATCGCCGAAGATGTCGTGGAAATCCTGGAAGACAGTGTTGTCGAATCCCTGTCCGGCGCCTGCGCTGGAAAGGCCCGCATGCCCGTAGGTGTCGTAAATCTGGCGCTTCTGCTGGTCGCTGAGGACGCTGTACGCTTCGGTGCACTCGCGGAATTTTACTTCCGCCTCGGCTTTGTTCTCCGGGCTGCGGTCCGGGTGCCACTTGAGCGCGGCTTTGCGGTAGGCCCCTTTGATTTCTTCGACCGATGCCGTGCGCGAAACGGCGAGCACTTCGTAATAATCGCGTTGATTTCCCTTGGCCATGAAAACCCTCAGTCTCCTTTAGTTAACAGCTTGTTTTGATGCAGGATTGGGATGCACCGCTACACGCACCATCGCGGGACGCAGCACGCGTCCGTGAAAAACATATCCGGGCTGAAAAACTTGCAGGATCGTGCCATCGGCGTGCTCTGTGGTTTCGGCACGATCGAGGGCCTGGTGCAGGTGCGGATCGAACGGCTTTCCGAGAGGATCAGTTCGCTCGGCTCCGAGCTTCGTAATGTTGTCCAGAAGCTGTTTGTAAATCAACTCGAAGCCTTTGCGGTAGTTTTCGTATTCCGTTTCGCGATGAGCGGCAAGAGCGTTTTCAAAACCATCGATGACGGGGATAAGTCCTTCGATGACGCGGGCGGTGGCGCGTTTGGAATCTTCGGACCGTTCTTTCTCGATGCGCTTGCGGTAATTGTCGAAGTCGGCTTGGCGACGGAGCATTGTCTGACGCAGTTCGTCAAAGTCCGCGGCCAGCTTGGCCATTTCGGCGTCGGCTTTTGCGGCATCCGCAGCTACAGCCTGCGCTTCCGCGGATTGCTGGCCAGCGGCGCTGTCAGCGTTCGTAGCAATATTAATTTTAACGTCCTTGTCTCCCACCTTCGTCCCTCTCTTATGCCAATAATTCTTCACGTCTTGCTCAACGCTTCGCTGAAAAGCTGGGCCACGTAAGCCACCGCGGTCATGGCGCGTTCGTAGTGCATGCGCGTCGGACCCAGGACGCCGAGCGAGCCTTGCACCTGATCGTTACGCGTATAAGCGGCGCTGATCAGCGCGAGGTTTTCTCCGGCCTCGGAAATTTCCTTCACGCCGATTTGCACGTGAACAGGCTCGGGCGTTTCGATGCAGGCGTTCAGCACCGTTACGAGGCGATGCTTTTCCTCGATTGCCGCGAGTAAATCGCGCAATTGCGCCTGGCTCGCAAAATCAGCGGCGCCGACAATTTGTGCCGTGCCTTCCACGTGGACGTGCAATGCCGATTCATCGCCGAGCACCGCAGGATCGCAGAGCGTGAGAGCGCTTTGCACAATTCCTTCGTACCGCTCGCGCTCGGTGGCCAGCTTTTGCAGCAGGTCGGCGCGGATGGCTTCGAGCGTCCAGCCGGAATATTGTTGGTTCAAAAAATCGGCGGTCGCGTCCAGCTCAGCCTGAGTGAACAGGCGGTGCGGACGCAGAACTTTGTCCCGCGTGTTACCGCCGGGAGAAATCAGAACGACAACCACGCGACCATCCGGGAGCAGCCACATGCGCGCGTGTTCCATGACAGTTTTGCTGAGCGGCGGCGAAACGATGATTCCGAGCCCGTTCGAAACCTCCGCCAGCACGTGACCGGCGCGTTCGGTAATTTCCGAAGCGCTGGTAGCTCCGCCCATTTCGCGCTGAATCCACTCGCGATCCACCGCAGTAATGGTCGCTTGCGAAGCGATTTCCTGCGCAAAAAACCGATACGCCGCCGCAGTCGGCACGCGCCCCGCCGAAGTGTGGGGCTGGTATAAAAATCCGCCGTCCTCCAGGTCCGCCATAACGTTTCGAATCGTCGCCGTGCTCAGCGTTTCCTCGAACCCCTTCGAAATCGCCCGCGAAGACACCGGCTCGCCCGATTCGATGTAAGCACGGACAATATGGGCCAGAATTTGGCGGTTGCGTCGTTCTTGTAAGGCCGAATTCCTCATAGCAGCACTCTACTCCTAGTGCTAAAGAGCGCTACCTATATTGTAGGAAGGGTGTCAAGCGCGGTCAACGCGGGGCAGTGCTTCAGTTTACACAAGCGGAACTTCAAACTGAAGCATTACCCAAGGCGGTGCCACGGCTAGGCGTTGTCGATTTGGGCGCGCTGGAGTTTGTCGGAATAGTCGATGTAGATGGTTTTCCATTCGGTGAAGAAATCGATGGCGGCGATGGCGGCTTCGCGGTGGCCGTTACCGGTTTGCTTAGTACCGCCGAAGGGAAGGTGCGTTTCGGCGCCGATGGTCGGGGCGTTCACGTAGACGATGCCGGTGTAGAGATCGCGAGTTGCCTGGAAGGCGCGGTTCACGTCGCGCGTGTAGATCGAGGCGGATAATCCGTAGGGCACGCCGTTGGCAATATCGATGGCCTGTTCGAAACTATCGAAGGGGATCACTGAGACGACGGGGCCGAAGATTTCTTCTTGCGCGATGCGCATTTTTGGTGAGCAATCGCCGAACACTGTGGGCGAGTGGAACCATCCTTTTGCGTAGGCGTCGCTGTCCAGGCGATTTCCGCCGGTGAGCAATTTTGCGCCTTCGTTCTTGCCGATTTCCACGTAGCTCATGACGGTTTTCAATTGCTGCTCGTTGATGCACGGGCCCATGTCGGTGGAGGCGTCCAGGCCGTTCCCGACTTTCAGGGATTTCGCGCGATCTACAAAGCGATCGACAAACTCCTTGTAGATGCTCTTGTGCACGGCCACGCGGCTCGCGGCGGTGCAACGCTGCCCGGTGGTGCCGAATCCGCCCCAGATCGCGCCGTCCACGGCCAAATCCAAATTCGCGTCTTCCATGACGATGATGATGTTTTTGCCGCCCATTTCGAGGCTGCAGTGTTTGAAATCGGGAGCGCATGCTTGCGCGATGATGCGGCCCACGGATGACGAACCTGTGAAGCTCACTACCGGAACTTCCTTGTGCTGCGACAAAGGGGCGCCTGCTCCTGGGCCGTCGCCACTCACCAAATTCACGACGCCGCGAGGCACGCCGGCTTCGGTCAGAATCTGGACGAGGTGATAGGACGAGAGTGGCGTATCTTCGGCGGGCTTGAGCACTAGCGTATTTCCGCTGATGAGCGCGGGCATCATTTTCCAGGAAGGGATGGCCATGGGGAAATTCCACGGCGTGATCATGCCGCAGACGCCGATGGACTGGCGCACGCTCATGGCGAATTTGTTGGGAAGCTCGGAGGGAGTGGTTTGCCCGAAAAGACGGCGGCCTTCGCCGGCCATGTAATAGGTCATATCAATGGCTTCCTGGACGTCGCCGCGGGTTTCGGCGAGGACCTTGCCCATCTCGCGGGTCATGTCCTTGGAAAACTCTTCCTTGCGTTGCAGGAGCAGTTCCGCCGCGCGAAACAGAATCTCTGCGCGCTTCGGCGCGGGGACCAGGCGCCAGGACTTGTAAGCCTGTTTCGCGGCATCCACAGCGGCGTTGACATCTTCATCGGTGGAGGAGACAAACATGCCGATCAACTCATCGGTGTTCGCGGGATTGCGGTTCTCGTAGGCTTTGCCGCTGCGCGAATCAACCCACTCGCCGTTGATGAAATTTTTGAACATCCGGGGGGCGACTGCTGTAGCCATACTTCCTCCTCCATCTCTGAAGCGTGCCGCTTGGTTGGTCGTCTGGTCCTCTGCAGGTTCGAACGCGAGACGCTACCGCGTGGAATCTAAATTCTACCGTTGCCTCACGATGCGGTCAAACCCGGTCCCTGTTTCCCTTTCGGCGCTGCCGAGGCGCAATCCACAACGGCAGCCACGCGCGCAAATGGATTACGAGTCGGGCGGAGCTTCGGCGAAGCTCGATCGAAAGCGCTATGCGCGGGATTTTCCGGAACTGAAACTCGTATAGCGACACGAGGCAGAGGAAAGAAAAATCAACCCCCCCCACCCTTGCATGAAGCAAACCCGCAAGGATGGGGCACCCAAAGGCGTTTTACGGAATCAAGGCGGGGCCACCTGCCCGGCTCGCAGGCAGCCTAAAGTACGTCCCATCAACAGTTTACAGTAACGCATTTTGGTCTTGCACAATGCGATCGCGATTGTGGTACTGCATTTCTTGTAGAAAAGTCCGCCCCGACGCCAGTCGGGGCTTTTCTTTTTTTACGGCGCCGATTCCGCGCAGCGGGCCAGAATTCCCGTGCCTGTTCCCTGTGACGCACCTACGGTGCTTGGCTTCAGGAGGGGCACTATTCCCAGCGCTTACGCGCTGGGCTAATGTTGTGACGCGCCTCCGGCGCTATTCTCCGTGTTCTTCTCTCTGTGGTCTCTGTGTTAAGCCTCCGCTTTTTCTTCTGCTGTTAGGTCTCGACTTTTAACTGGCTCTGTCGATTATCTGCAATCCGGCCAGAACAAAACCGAAAAGCAGATCCCTCACCCCGCGACGATTCTTTTGTGATGGGCGCGGGGATTCGGGATGACAAACTTCGGGAGCTTTGCCCTCAAGAACAGGTCTTCCCGGTAAGAACCGGGACGCAAAAACCGCGAAAGATCCGGCATTACAGGCGGGTCTGAAGACCCGCCACTACAGAGGAAAGGGTTCGCCTTTCTTCTTTCAGGACGGAAAACGATGAAAAACAAAAAGTCAATGCGGCACAAGTGTGGAAACAATTTGAAGACCTGCTAGCGCCGAAGCTCAATTTTTCGAGGACCGACCGCGCGATCTACTCGCATCTTTTCCGGCATAGCCGACTCGAAGGGAAACTGCGGTTCCGCTTCTCGATTGCCTGGCTGGCACGTGGAGTGAGCCTCTCGATGAAGGCCACGCGCGGGTCGGTACGACGGCTGGTGGCGCGGGGCGTGCTGGGTCTGGTCGAACGGAACTGCCGATCGCAGCACGTGGTGCGGGTGCGTCTGCCGTTAGAGGTCAAAGGAGTTCGGACCCCGAGAAAAACGTCGCTTCCCCCAGCGCACCCTGCTTTTGCCAAAATCGAGGAGGCCGATTTCATGGAAAAACAGGTCTTGCGCGCTTCGCTGCACGAACGCGAGGGCGGGCACTGTTTTTATTGTTTGCGCCGAAGCCCCGGCGACCGCAAGTGCCTGGACCATGTTGTGCCACAGGCGCAAGGCGGCGGCAATTCCTACCGCAATTTGGTGTCTTGCTGCGTGGATTGCAATTCACAAAAAGGAGAGCAGACGGCGGAGGAGTATCTGCGTTGGCTGTTCCGCGGGCGGCGTTTGAGCGACGCAGAGCTGGGCGGCCGCCTGCGCGCCCTCGATGATCTGGCCGCCGGGAAGCTCCTTCCGTCAGTTCCGGGCCGGGGCGACGCAGGAAGTGACGGAAGTAAGGGAAAGGGGGTGCGGAAGTAAGGAAAGGCGGCAAGGAGACTAGTTTTGGTTAAAGTGGTCCGACCTCGACGACCTTACCCGGTGAGACAGAAAGAAGAGCTTGTGCAAAAGCGGGCATTAGCGGCAGCACGTCCTTCATACGATTGGATTTTGCGCAGAGGACCACAACAGCCACTTTTCGTCCCGTCATATTCTGCTGGTATTTCATTCTTCGGTCGCTGGTGAGCAAAACATCCCACACGTCTTCTGCAAGCGTAAGCAGCTCACCGTTCTTCTTGGAGCCGTATCCCGCTCTCCGCACTGTTTCGCACTCATGGCCCATGGCGGTGAGCGCGCCTCTCAGCGCCGCTGGGAGGCACTCGTCAATGAGGATCTTCATTTCTCAAAGCGAGCCAGCATAAGCGCTTTCGCTTCTTCCAGCGCGGCGATGGCTTGTTCGCGGCTCACCCCGGGATATTGTTCCAGAAATTCATCGAGCGTATCGCCGGCTTCCAGGTAGTCGAGGAGCGTTTGGAAAGGCACGCGCGTGCCTCGGAAGACAGGTTCACCGCTGAGGATCTCCGGGTCTTGGATAATCACGCTCTGCGAATTTGCGGCCATGGCGAGCCTCCTTTCCGTGTTTCGATTATCTCATCCCTCAGAAACAACCGCCGCAAAAAGTGTCAAACTGGCGAATCTGGGTGCGCGGGACACGCGGGAAGTTTCCCCTATCCTGAAAGTCGCCAATCATTACGAGCCAAACGATCGATATCACATGAACATCAGAAAACGTCCCGTCTGTCCCCCGACTTCGTCCCCCGACTTCCAATGAGCCCATCCGAATCGCTGTAAAGCATGATATCCTTACTGTAAAGGAGGTAGGTAAAGATGGCACCTTCCAGCACAATCAGCAGCAAGGGGCAAATCACGGTCCCACTCGAGATTCGCAATCGGCTTGGACTGAAGAAGGGAGACCGTGTGGAATTTGTGGTTGACAAGGATCGAACCACCATCCGTCCCGCACGCTCGCCGGAAAATCCCTTCGAGAAGTATGTCGGGGCGCTTCCTGCTTTCTCCAGCATCCGTGAGGCAAATGCGTGGGTGCGCACGTTGCGCGACGAAGAAAGTTGAGCGACGGTGAGAACGGCAATCGATACGAATGTCCTCTCCGCCCTGTGGTCCAAGGAACCGTCCGCTTCACACATCGCAGGAATTCTTGGCACTGCCAAGGCGGATGGAGGTCTTGTCGTCTGCGGTCCGGTGTATGCGGAATTGCTGGCCTATCCGAAGGCCACAGAATCCTTCGTGAATGATTTCCTTGCAGACACGGGCATCACGGTGGACTTTGCGTTTGAACAGCCCGTGTGGATTGAGGCCGGCCGTCGTTTTGCGCGTTATGCGAAACGGCGTCGCAGGTCTGCGGGTCGTCGCAAGTCTGCGGGTCGGGGAGCGAAGCGTTTGCTGGCTGATTTTATCATTGGATCACATGCCATGGTGCATGCGGATCGTTTTATGACGCTCGATCCAAAGCGCTATGCACGGGATTTTCCGGAACTGAAACTCGTATAGCGGCACCAGGCAAAGGAAAAGCCAAAACCCCCACCCTTGCATGAAACAAACCGCAAGGATGCGGCACCCAAAGGCGTTTTTCGGAATCAAGGCGCGGCCACCCGCCATTGATCATAAGATAGTGCTGTAGGTAGAATGGCGCGGCCAGGACGCCTTGGCCCAATTGAGACTTATTGACAAAAAGAGGGTCGCAAGAGTTGCGCACCGCAATCGGGTCCATAGCAATCGTATCGTTTCTCGCAATCGTATCCCCGCTATCTCTTCGTGCACAGACTCCGCCTTGCGGCGTTACAGTTCTTCAATCATCGGACGGTCCGAAAACCGACGAGCGATTTCTTTCCGCTTCTCCTGAAGTTGTGAAGCAAGACCTCTTGAAAGTACTGCCGGCGCTTGGCTATATAGTTCGCAAAGATCAGGGGCTTCACATCGAAGCCATGCAGGACATAAGGCGAGTACACAGCCTCCGGCAGACGAGCGTTGATGCCGGAGGCCGCGGACTCGACGCAGGTATCATCTCCGGCCCCGTCTTTGTCGACATGAAGGAAGCCAACCAGGCGGGGACGCATAGGGTCGCAGCTTTCAATCGAATTTAGGACGGGCTTTATGGGCCATAAAGGTTCCAACGCCGGGCCCCTCGCTGCGGAAACAGAATGCCTTGTAAAGCTATTGGGCACGAACGACCCGTCAAAAAATCCGCGGGGAGACGCCCCGGAGAAAAGTAGTTCTGCGCGAGCCATTACATTACCGGCAGGAACACCTGTGAAAGTACTGCTTTTCGCCCCGATGTACTCTAAGGATTATGAGAAGGGCAATGTCGGGCGGCCTATTCAGTTTGAGGTGGCCGAAGATGCTGTGGTGGACGGCGCCACTGTTTTTCGGCGTGGAGCCCTTGCCGTGGGCCATCTGACGGATTTTAAGAATGCAGGGGGATATGGCCGGCACGCAACCCTTGAGTTCACTTTCGATACGGCCACCGCAGTGGACGGCCGGCAAATTCCCGTTACTGGTGAAATCCAACAAATCAAAGGCGGCCGAACATCTGAGCAGCTCCAATCGACGGCCGAAGCACGACCGGCATTAGGATGGCTCATTAAGGGCGCCGATATTCTTGTTCGCGCTGGAACTGAATACGATCTCGAAGTTTCCGGCCAGTCTTTAATCCAGACTGGCACCAACTAACATGATGGAAAATTGGAACCGTCATTATTCATCCCGGCTATGCGACTAAGTACCAAGTTGGGAGTCCCCTCAAGCGCACATACCCTGTCCAAGATGTTGCGTTGGTACGAGGTGGTTCTATGAATGGGGAACTGAGTCCGGAGCGAGTCAAGCGAATTGCCCACATCAAATCGCATCTGGATGGGGGATTCAAGCTCGATCAGCTCGTCCGCAATATCGAGAATGGCCTCGGTAACCCGAGAGCGTGCGTGATGTCATTGTCGCGTCATGCCGAAGCCAGTGGGTTCTATGCCTGGTTCGAAGAGCGAGATCTGACGTCGATGCGGCAATGGTTCCATACGGCCGCCAAACTGGATCGCAAGTGGTACCAGATGGAGGAGGACAAACAGGGATCCGGCTCGAAGATGCTGGAGCTCATCAAGCCGCTGGTGTCGAATGACCGCTCACTGATCGAATGGTTCGCCCATTACGACCAGGTCTATTACCTGGATCGTGTTGAGGAACAGACCACACATGATTTTTGGGCGTACCAGGCGATTGTCGCATTGCGTGGCGAGTGGCCCCGTCTCATCGAGCGTTGCGAGAGGGTCATGCGCACTCCTCCGCGTGCGGCCTCGGAGCAAAAGTATCTGCCGGATCACGAATTCTATCTGGCGCTGGCCCGTCGCGATGTCGGAACGATGACCGAAGCATTGCACAAACTCGTAACGCCCAAGATGGTCAAGGTGCGCAACAACGATGACATCGGCTACGCGAGGGATTTGATTTCCACCGCGGCGGTGATTTACGCCAAGATTGCCTGGTTCCACGGATACGAGGTTCGGGTCGATTCGCCATACATCCCATCCGAATGGTTGCCGATGGAGCCGCTGCAACGGTACGACGATCGGTACGGATTCATATGGTCCGAGGCCACAGAGCGCGCATGGAGATCAGCAGACATGTCAACTCAGCCAAAAATCGATCCCCCTCTTCTTCAGGCACGCAGCAACAGGCTGAAGCGACTCTTGGAAGCATATTCCGATAGCGAGCCTGAGGCTGCCCTATGCCTGAAGCACTTGTCGCCGCTTTTTGCAGATGCGATGGCCAACAAAATCCACACACCACGCCGAAGTGTGGCTCCATGCGCCGTTTACTTCGTCGAGGGACGCCTCCGACGGCATCCCGAGTTAGAAGAAGCGTTTGCAGATTTTTCGGCTGCCCTACAAGGGTTGGATGATGCCACGCTTAGAGCCCTCCGCAGGGGGGAACATCGACATACATGATAAGTAAAAGTCAAGGGGAGACGGAGGCGGATGGCCGCGCCTTAATTCCGAAAAACGCTTCGCCTACCCTTTCGGGTTTGGTTTTTGAAAGGGTGGGTCGCTCGGCGCTTCAGTTTTTCACTGGAACCCGGGAACCCTGGGACTGATTCTCAGAAGGGGCCGTTGGCGTTCTTCCAGTGAGCGCGCGGCGGAATCACAGAGAGCACGTCCCAATGCTCAACAATCTTGCCGTTCTCCACTCGAAAAAGATCGTAGTTCGCCGTGGGCGGTTCGGTGCGTGCTTCGACGAGGGCAAGCACGAAATTGCCTTCCGCGATGTAGCGGCGAGGAATCAGCACCTGGGCGGCGCCGGGCTTCACCACGCCGGAGACCCGCGCTTGCATCCGAGCGACACCATCACCAACTTTGGAGGCATGTTGGGTGTAATGATCACCGTCGATGAACTCACCAACACGATCGAAACACAATTCAACGGTCACGACTTGCTTGAAGCTGGAAACGAGAGCGCGATTGGCTTCGGTGCGTTCGCGACTAACAACGGCCGCCGGACCATCCACCTGCGTATGCCCGGAAGGATTGGGACCGGTCTCGGGGGTTTGTCCGCCCCAATGTTCGACGATTTTGCCGTCCTTAAAACGAAATAGATCAAACGCTATGACCGGCCCCGAAAAGCCGGGCCAGCCTTCGTATTTGGAATGAAGCATGACGAGGTCGCCATCCACAACCGTGCGATAAATCGTAATGTTCGTGGTCGTAGAATTCGCCAGCTCGGTAACAAAGGCCCGCAGGCCGGGCAGTCCGTCCGCAATGTTCGGATCGTGTTGCACGAAGGGCTCGGAAAAGAAGCGATCAATGGCAGTGGAATCTCGATTTCGAAAAATCTCGATGGTTGCCTGCCGAGCTATCGCACCCAGGTCGGAGGCATCAGGGTGATTCCGCGCTTGAGACCGCGACGGTGCAAAATCAGACAGGAGACCCATCATTCCAACCAGAGCGGCGAGACAGGACCACACTTGCAGCCGGCTGCGATCTTCCAGTTGCATGATTGCACCTCCTGGCGGTCGCGCCTTTACTTGTCATTCGGGACCGTCGAGCCTGCCACCCGCCGTCAAACCACCCAAGAGCCATCTTTCTTTTCTTTAACCTTTCTTCTGGTGTTTCCACGCTGAACCGTGAAAAGGCTAAAGGCAATAATGCCAGTCCATAAGAGCGCGCCAATAGCAACCGCGTGCAGCGAGGCCGATATCTGCTCCTCATTCTTCGAAATGATATAAGCGCGGTCCGCAACGATTTTGTCATAGGGCGTCGGATTGCACCCGCCGGGGTAACTCACCGAAAGACATGCCGACAGAACGAAAAGAAGGATGCTCAAAGGAAACGCGCACTTTATGAAACTTCCCAGATTCTGTCGTGGCAGGGCGTTTACAATCCCTTCAACAGGCCGCCTCAGCCAAAAATAAGCTACCCGGGCGGCGCCGAGACAAATTACAATCACCACGAAATACGAAATATTCAGGTAGGTCTTATTGTCCATTCTTGAATCGCAGCACGACCACCAGAACCGTGACCACCAAGACGTAGGCCAGCAGAACCATGAGCGTGTCTTGGAACACATCGGAAAGATGCGCAGCAACCGCCCACACGTACTCGATGGCGTGCGCCTCTGGCTTCTCGTGAATTCCCACAATCGTCCGGGACAAGGCGAGACAGGCCAGAACAAGTCCAAGTACGCGCATGTAAAATGTTGTTCCTTCGGGCAAACGGACGATTCTATCTAGCAGCCCGCGCAAGCTTGGCGCAATAAGCTTATAAATCAGAACAACGACGAGAAGTGAAAGGATGAGATCGCAAAGAAAGGCCGCAGTGTTGTAAGTGGGCATATTCCCCCGAATCCACCTAGTATTCGGTTACGAAATGCCAGCGAGAGTATTGCTGTATTTGCGCTGAGCTTACGGTGGGATCTTCCTGTTGTCAACCGCGCAACACGGCCGCTTGGCAGGAAACCAAGAGCCCCAGGTAGAAAAGCGCAACCTGGGGCACCCGAAAGCAGAAACTAGGAAGCAGAAACCAGAAATTGGAAAAGGGACAAGAGAAGTCCAGATCAGGGTAGTTTGTCGAAAAAGAGATAAATGGCGGCGATGCGGCCGTCCTGCGCAATGATGAAATCGGTCCCGGAGTACGCTGGCGCCTCACCCGGGAGGCCTGATATCCAGCGGACCAGCCCGCCATTGCCCGATTCCGCAGGCTCGGTAGTTGGCTGATATCGGAATTCAGGGTGAGTCGCTTTGATCGCGCCCGCGATGCGGTCGATTTCGTCACGGCCACGAAAGGCTCCCTTGCTGGGGTCGTAGAAAATGCAATCGTCGGCGTAAAGATCGTCGATGGCGGCGCGCCGGCGAGCGGGATCGTTTTCACCGAAGACATCACGAAGATTGCGGATCAGCAAGGTCGAGATGCTGTAGGACATGGTTAGTCTCCTCTGGGCTTGTCTCCTCTGGGCATCGAGTGCGGCTTGCGATATCTCGACCCGGAACGGCTATATTAGCTCGTGGGAGCCTATCGGCTGTACACTCGCGCAATGCGACCCCTTCGGTATTCCATCAACGTCACATTGGATGGGTGCTGCGATCATCGAGCAATCCTCCCGGACGAAGACTTGCATCGCCACGGGATCAAGAACCTCAAGCAGGCCGATGCCCTCCTCTTTGGCCGGGTGACTTACGAAATGATGGAGGCAGCGTTTCGACCGCCGGCACCCGATTGGATGGAACCCTTCGCCCGGACGATCGACGCGGCGAAGAAGTACGTCGTGTCGAGCACGCTAGACCGGGTTGATTGGAACGCGGAGCTCGTGCCTGGGGATCTGGGGAAGGCCGTTGAGCAGCTTAAGCGGGAGTCGGGTAAGGGACTGCTGGTGGGAGGCGTGAAGCTCCCGCTGACGTTGGCGGAGCTGGGATTGATCGATGAGTACGAGTTTGTGGTGCATCCCAGGCTAGCGGGCCACGGGCCGACGTTGTTCGCGGGGCTATCGAAGCGTGTCGACTTGAGGCTCGTGAGCCGGCTGGAGTTCGGCTCGGGGGCGGTGGCGATGCGGTATGAGCCGAGAAAGTAGCCATTGGGCTTGTTTGCCCGAGTCGGCCGCAGCAAAGTAAAACGTCAGTGCTCATCTTTGGGAGTAGCGGCCGTCCCGTCTGACCAATGGCCGACTGGGATCATGAACTCGGTTATGGGCTCCGGGGCGCCCTGAAACTGTGGATTCAATATAACCGGGGAGCCAGGCAGATCCGCACCCCAAACCTTGGGATCTGTTAGGGGGATGTAAAACATCAAATGCGGAAGCCAATGCCCGGCGGCGTCGTTTAGGTACCCTTGGCTCGACATCATGAAGCACATTGCGCCGGGTTCCAGGGCTGGCAGTTCTTTCGTAGCGAATGCCTTGATACCATCGATAATCTGAGGTTTGGACAGTCCAGCCAATACCAACTCCGTCCTCTTGATGGTGAGCGGCAAGATGGAGCGCACTGCCGGCGGATTGAAACAGATCGGACCGCGCATCTTGGGGTTCCAGAACTGCGGGAAGTCAAATGGAGACATCCATGATCGCTCCACGACGCACACGAAACCGTTCTTGGCTTTGATCGCCGTTTCGTAGCCATGTCGTCCGAGGACCAAGACGCCGGCATCGCCTGAGATGGAGTCCGGCGCAGCACTGCGCGCCAGCTTTATCTCCTCGTTGCGATCTGGAATCAGGTATTGTTCGAGCGGGGCCATGCTGGGATACGGTATTTTCGTGTCCTGAGCTTTTGCTTCCCACGCGGCAACGAACATGACGACCACAGCGATGCTCGCTAATGCGCTCGTCCTGGTGCTTTTTCGTTTCATGACTTCTCCTGATTCTGAAGATCACAGCATCGGTGAGGAGCGAGGGACAGACGGGAAGTTCCCCTTCTCCTAGAACCACCAATCCGTACTTGCCCAACGAGATCGTTCAGATAAATATCAGAAATCGTCCCGTCTGTCCCGTTGATTCGTCCCCTTGATTCCCGTCTGTCCCCTTGGTTCTAAGCGCAAAGGTTCATTTGGTTTTCGTTTTCTTGCACGAAGTTTCAAAAATTCCGGCTCGACCCACACGCTAGTCAATCGTTTCGGATGAAGTTCTAAGTTTCCATATCTGTCGAATCCTCTTACTGGCTCATCTCAGCGGCGGCGTCGCCGAACTTCTTTTGGATCTCCTTTTGGACCTCGGGATCGAAGTCGGTTAGATCAAACATGCGGCGGACTTCGACCATTTCGGTATCCTTTCCGGGGATGCGCGAGGCCCATTCGAGCGCCTCTTCGCGCGACTTCACCTGGATGATCCAGTAGCCGCCGACCACTTCCTTCGCTTCGGTAAACGGGCCGTCGGTAACTTTCGACTTTCCGCCTTTGAAGGTGACGCGCGCGCGCATCGTCGCGGGCGGGGTTAGACCGTCGAGCGCGAGCAGCACGCCGGCTTTCCCTAGTTGCTCGTTGTACTTGCCCATTGCCTCCATGCTTTTGAGGTCGGGTGCCCAGCCGGGTTTTGCGTTTACGTAGTCTTTCGGATACATGATCATCATGAAACGCATGGTGTTCTCCTTGAGTTTTGAGCGGACGCCGTATCAGTGCCGCTACTATATAGGAGCTTGGACTGCGCTGGGCACCGAATGTACCGGGGCGCTGGGCGCGGGGTCTTGTCTCCACTTACGCGTCGAACGGGTGGGACGCGAATCGACACTTTTTTTGACAAATTTTCACGTAGGGTCAAGGGGCGGAAACACGTTATTTAGGAGTGGGGAGTGGCGTGACGATCCAAAACATTCCCGCTGTCATGTGGGATTCGCCCACTGGAAGGAACGGCGCAGAGCCGCTCTCCCTTGGGCGGGTGGCTCGCGGGAGTTGGCAGGGTGGGGCCTGCAGACTCGGCACTGACCCGTGAACGGGTATAGAATGATCGAAAGGAGAATCCTTCCATGGCGGCGCTGGATTGGTCACAATGTCCTGCGGTGGAGAGCATCCCGGGCAAGGTAAGCGGCGCCTGGGTGCTTAAGGGCACGCGCATGCCCGTCTCCGTCATCTTTGAAAATCTGAAAGCCGGCGCCAACCTTGACGAGATTATGGAATGGTTCGAAGGTCTGGACCGCGAACAAGTCGAAGCCGTCATCGAATTTGCCGCCCGCAGCCTTGAGGTGACTCCCTCATCGCCTGTTACCCGCTGATGCTAGTTCTTTTCGACCAAAGCACTCCGGTCCCTATCCGTCCGTTCCTCAGAGAACATAAAGTCGAAACAACCTGGCAGCGAGGATGGGGCAAGCTCAAGAACGGCGATTTGCTAAAAGCCGCTGAGGAAGCTGGGTTCGAAGTCTTGGTCACTCCCGACAAGAACATCCGTTATCAGCAGAATTTAAAGAATTACAGAATTGCGATCGTCGTCGTGGGAAATCCGCAGTGGCCGGTGCTGCGTCACCATGTGGATCGAATCGTGGCGGCTGTAAACGCGGCAGAGCCTGGCACCTACTGCGAGGTTGAGTTTCCGGAACGATGAAGTTAACGTGATTGAATCTTCGTCTTGTCCGCAACTACTGCCCCTCCTTTCATTACCCAACGCACATTGTTGATGGCCACGTTGATGTCTGCCAGCGGGTCGCCTTCCACCGCGACTAAATCCGCGAAATAGCCTGATGCGACTGCGCCCAGCTCTTTTTCTTTCCCCAGTAGCTCCGCGGCATTGGTCGTTGCCGTGCGCAGCGCTTGCTCCGGAGTCATGCCGGCTTTCACGAACCAGCCAAGCTCTCTCGTGTTCTCTCCGAACATGGTATAAATCGCGTCGGAGCCCATGGCGAATTTCACTCCGGCTTTGTGCGCCTTTCGGGCGGTCTCTAGATTGCGCTCAATGAACGCCTTGGTCTTCTCCTGAAAGCCGTTCGCATAGCCAATCTTCTGCCAGTTGTCCAGGTAATAGCGGTTGTGATCGATGGTCGGAACGTAGAACGTTCCGCGCTTCGCCATCTCCTGGATGGTGGCGTCGTCCATATCGGTGGCATGTTCGAGCGAATCCGTGCCGGCGCGCACGGCATCGCGAGCGCCGTTCGGGCCGTAGGAGTGAATCGCGATTTTCTTTCCGAACTGATGGGCGGCGTCCACGGCTGCTTTAATCTCTTCGTAGCTGTAGGTCTGAAATCCGGTTACATCATCGTCGGTGCCGGTGGAGGCGTACATCTTGATTGAGTCCGCGCCCGCTGCGACCTGCTGGCGCACGGCTCGCAGCACTTCCGGAACGCCGTCGGCAATTCCGCCTGCGGGAGGATTCAAACCTGTCTTGTACGGGGTGTTGGTGATGTAGAGGCCGTAGCCGACGACGAACATGCGCGGGCCGACCATTTCGCCGCGATTGATCAAATCGCGCATGGCGATATCCATGTATTGATCCGAGCCGAGATCGCGAACGGTGGTCACGCCTGCTGCGAGAGTGCGCATGGCTCCTTTGCGGGCGAGAAAAACTTCCACGGCTGGCGGATTATTCACGAGCTGTTTCAGCATGGGCTCGCCGGGAGTTTCGTCGGTGTACATAGTCATGTGCGTGTGGACGTCAATCAGGCCGGGGAGTCCCGTGAATTTCGAGAGGTCGATGATTTCCGCGCCCGCAGGAATGGCGGAGGCGTCCGTCGTGACGCTACGAATTCTGTCACCCTCCACAATGACGATGGCGTTCGTCCACAGTTTTCCCTTGGCGTCCCATAACTTGCCGAAACGCACGGCCTTCACCGATTTCGCGCTTGTTTTTTCCTGTGCGAAAACGCCGCACACAAGGAATGCGGCAAAGACAATTCCAGCGAAAATCCTCAGCGGTTTCATGACGCATGCCCCTTTTCCCGCGCAGAGCTTGGCCGCACGGTGAACGACTTCTAAATCAGTTGAGGACGGAATGCAATCAGGAAGAAACGAGGGTAGTGACTCATTTAGCGAGAATGCGTCACCACCGAAACGAGGACTACTGCTGGTGAGGCAAAGACAGTGCGGGTGCAATCGTTGCCGTAGAAGAACTCATGGGAGGCGTCGGCGGCGCCACACCTGCCGTGCTGGAGCCAAGGCCCAAGAGTTGAAGCGTTTTTGCACCCAGCTTCCCGGTGGGAGTCAGCCCATGCGACTGTTGGAATTTCGTAAGGGCGTCCACGGTCGAAGCGTCCCATTTTCCGTTTGGCGTGGCCGTGTACGAGCCATCTTTTCCCAACGCTTGCTGAATTTCGGAAATGCGTTCGGGAGTGGGGGCTTTCTGCCCTCGCTCCCGCCGGCTGGATTTTCTAGACACTTTCGAGCGATGCGAAGTTCCACGAGACTTGGAAGGGGTGGTCTTTTTTTGCGGCGTGGTTTGCGCCTTTGCGGAGCCCGCCGACACACCCAGCCCTGCTGCTACGAGCAGCGTCAGGGCCAGGTGGGTCGCTTTTCGGACTCGCATACGCTGGTATTATTTGCCGTTCCGCCACTACTGCTGATTGTCTGCCGGCACTTTGCCGGACAGATAGAGAGTCAGGACGCGGTCGCTATCCTGGCGCCGCAGAACTTTGAAGACGACTTCTTCGCCCGGCTTCAGGGTAGAGACCGCTTTGCGGTAGTCGGCCACGGTAGCCACGGCGACGCGGTTGATATCGGCAATCACGTCTCCCCGGCCGAAACCGAGATCATCCGCAAACGTCGCGGGATCGACTTCGGTAACCAGGACGCCCTTTTGCGCTTCCACGCCAACGCGATGGCCGCGATCGGGAGTCAATTCTTCCACGTGCAAGCCGAATTCCGCCGGCGCGGTTTCGCCCGGCTGGTCGCCCATGCGGCCTGCCGCGTTCGGGAAGACGCGCGTGCGATCTTCGACGGTGGCCGTGGTTTCCTTTTGGGAGCGGTCGCGAACGAACGTCAGAGCCACTTTGCTGCCGATGGGTGCTTGCGCGATGGGATTCACGAGGTCGTTGCCGGTTTTTACCGGCTTGCCATTCACGCTGGTGATTACGTCGCCGCCCTTCAGTCCGGCCTTCTCGGCGGGACTTCCCGGCTCGACTCCTTCAATCACTACGCCGTACGGCGCGCCCAGGGATTTCAGGGTGATGGTATTGGTGCTCAGTTCTTCCTGGAAGCTGACGCCGATGGAGCCGCGGGTTACGCGACCCTGCTTGACGATTTGGTCGTATACGTTGATGGCCGTGGTGGAAGGCAGCGCGAAGCCGACTCCTTCATAACCGCGGCTGCCGGTGATGATGGCTGTGTTGATGCCGATCACTTGTCCGGCAAGATCCACCAGCGGGCCACCCGAGTTGCCTGGGTTGATGGCGGCGTCGGTCTGCAAAAATCTCTGGAACTGCTGTCCGATTCCGCCGCGGTCCTTCGCGCTGATGATTCCAGCGGTGACCGTGGCTTGCAGCCCGAAGGGGCTGCCGATGGCCAGGACCCAATCCCCAACCTGCACGCCATCGGAATTCCCGAGTTTGGCGGTAGGCAATTCCTTGTTGGCATCAATCTTGATGACCGCGAGGTCGGTGTCTTCATCCACGCCCACGACTTTTGCGGTGTAGCGATTGGTGTCGCCGTTCAACTGGACTTGAATTTTGGTAGCCTGCTCGACAACGTGGTTGTTCGTGAGGATGTACCCGCGCTTGTCCACGATTACACCGGAGCCCAAGCTGCGTTCCGCTTGGGGCGGCCCGTCCGAACGGCCATCGAAGAAGCGATCGAAGAAGTCCTGCATGGGATCGTCCTGATCGTTGGGCTGCACACGGCGCTTTTTAGAGGTTTGCTTGCGCTCCAGCACCTGCGTGGTCGCTATATTCACGACCGCGGGTTCCACACGATTGACGATGGATGCGAAGGAGTTTGAGGACGGAATTGGATCCGGCACCGCAAGCGCGGTGGCCGTTGTGCCCGAGAATCCCAGATTTTTCATCGCCGAGACGCGGCCGGAAACAACCGACCCGATCAAAATGCCGACCCCCAGCGTGAACACTACCAGCACCGACACAACGATTTTGCGCCGGCGCGCCCAATCGAGAAGCTCTTTAACCTGCTCTCCCATTTTGGCTACTCCTGTTTTTCTGGCACCACAGCCCTGGCTGGGTCAGTCGACTGTTCTTCGGCGGGGCCCGAGCGTTCCGGGTCCTGCCTTAGAGTATAACACCGCTAGTTGCGTGAGGTTGCCGTCTCTTAGCGATGCGCCAGAGCAATACCTGCCCAAACGGCCGGGGTGCCTTGCGATTTTTGTTCACCACTGTATTGGACGCAGGAAACCCTAAATTTGTTGTCAAAGATTGGAAAAACTCTTGCTTACTTGCGTAACCGTATGGATTCTCAAAGACATTTGGCGGTCTTATCGGTTCTGCACACTCTGATTTTTGTTAACACTTTCCCGTTGGGTTCCGTCTTTAATGGTTAGCCGCCTTTCTCTTTGCGGGCTGGACGTGGGGTATAGAGTTGACTTCCGAATGGCGAGCATGGAACGTCAAAATGTGACGATCCCGCAGGTGTCCAATCCGACCGAGGATCACGGGCTGGTGCGTGCGGCCCGCGAAGGCGACCGCGCGGCGTTCGGCCGCCTCTACGATCGCTACGCGCGCATGGTGCACGGCATTCTTCTCTCGCGCATTCCTCCGCGGGAAGTGGACGACCTTGTCCAGGAAGTATTCCTCTCGGCGCTTCGGCAACTTCATGCACTGCGAGACATCGCGCGATTTGGGGCGTGGCTCGCCACCATCACGCGCAATCGTGCCAATGACTATTACCGCAAGGCTGGACCGGAGGCGGCCCGGACCGAGCCGGTCTTGGAAAAAGAGGGTGCAGAACGCGGGAACGACCATGCTCAGGAACAGGAGGCAGCGATCATTTTGGAATTGATTCGCGGCCTTCCCGAGACCTATCGCGAGCCGCTAATTCTGAGATTGGTCGAAGGAATGACGGGGCCGGAAATCGCTGAGAGGACGGGGCTCACGCATGGCTCGGTGCGCGTCAACCTTTGCCGGGGAATGCAGTTGCTGCGAGAAAAACTGGGGCAGGGCGCGCCGGTCGAGCGCTCCAGGCCAGTGTGATGCGAGGAAGGGATGCGAATGGTTGGAAGCAGGCCGTACGGAAGAGGAAGCAGAAATGAAAGATGACTACTTGTGGGACAGCTCGGGCGAGCCGGACCCTGAAATCCAAAAACTCGAGAGTGCGCTGGGGCGTTTCCGCCACAATCAACCGGCGCCCGCGTTTGATCAGGTCGCTGATCTTCTACCGGACAAACGGCGCTCATGGTTTTTCACTTGGCGGCTTTCGTTCCAAATCGCGGCCGTCGCGACGGGGATTCTGCTTGCCGCAACAACGTATTTCTACCTTGGTTCGAAACCGGGTGTTCAGCAGAGTGCGTCATGGGAAGTGGCACGCCTGGCGGGCGAGCCGCGGGTTGGTTCCAAAACACTCGGCGCAAATGCCGGAGTTGGAAAACTGGGCGTTGGGCAATTACTCGAAACGGATAGTTCGTCACGCGCAGCGATCTCTTTGTTCGAAACCGGGAGCGTTGAAGTGGACGGAGGCTCGCGCGTTCGGCTTGTCACCAACGGGCCGGGCCGTAAGCGGCTTTCGCTGGAACGGGGGACGATTCACGCGAGAATCTGGGCGCCTCCGGGAGAATTCGTGGTGGATACACCTTCCGCTGTTGCGGTGGATCTCGGATGCGTTTACACGCTGCATGTGGATGATTCCGGCGCCGGCCTCCTACGCACCACGATGGGTTGGGTGGGGTTCAAGCTGAATGGACACGAGTCTTTTATCCCCGCCGGCGCGGTATGCGCCACGCGGCCGAGGATCGGTCCGGGCACGCCTTACTTTGAAGATGCCCTGCCGGCGTTTCGCGAAGCCTTATCGCGATTTGACTTTGAAACCACAATGGGTGGAGAACGCGGCGCACTGCTTGGCGTACTTATCGCCGACGCGCGAAAAAGAGATGCGCTTACTTTATGGCACCTGCTTTCGCGGGTCAGCGATGCGGATCGCCCAGGCGTTTTTGACCGGCTCGCTTCACTCGCTCCTCCTCCAGCAGGCGTTACGCGCGAAGGCATCTTGCGTCTCGATCGCCCCATGCTGGACGCCTGGTGGAACTCGCTCGGCTACGGAGAAGTATTCGTGTGGCGGACGTACGAGCGCAACTGGTCGCAACCGCAGTCTGAAACCAAGTAAGTTGTGCGCCAAAAGCAGGCAAGATTTGGATTGCTCGTTAAGCCAGGTGCTACTTGCGGGGACTGTCGTTAACAGATGCCGCAATTAAGACGTCTTGTCTCCTGTAGGTAGAAAGACCGGGAAGGAGATCAGAAATCAATGACTTCTCAAATGATTCGCGCCTTGCGATTGGGCTTGGCGCTTGCCGTTTTGCTGTGCTTTGCAAACGTTGCGCTGGCGGGGCCGCCGTTGATTTGCCATACCATTGAAATCGGAGATGCACGGTCCTTGCCGTGGATCAGTCACAGTTGGAACCTCGACGGCGGCGAAAGTTACGATACGCAAAACCTGGTCAGGGATACGCTGGAGCTTCTCGGCCCAAATACGCCGGTACTCGTTCGAATGGAGACGCTGCGACGCGCCACGCTGTACGCGCGCAAAGATCCCGTGGCAGCGAAGGAACTGCTCGCGCGGCTGCAAGCGCGAGCGGCGTCCGCGGAAGCATCGGGGCACCCCGACGCACTCGCGTGGTTTGACGTTGGATATCTCGCGGAAACGTATTCGCAGTGGATCGGTCGACCGTGGATGCGCGTTAACAAGGATGAACAGAATCCGGGGGCTGGCGTAGATGGCTACGCGCTGGTCGAGAAGGCGCTCGCATTACGCGGGCCGGACCCTCAGATGGAATTCGCAGCCGCGCTCATCACCCTCTCCGGCCATCCAAGCGAACATCCGGAACACGCGCAAAGAGCCATTGCCGGAGCAAAGAGCGATCCCCTGCTGGCGCGGAATCTTGCCACCCATTTCACCGGGCCGCAGACGCAGACTATGTCCGAGGTGCTGGCCAAGAATGAAGTTACAAACTGAAGGAAAACGGGGCTGGTACAGAGGCGCCGCCCTCGGGCGGCGCCTCGGCTCGCGGGGGACAATACTTTCGCATGGTGCAGGCGGCAGGCGGCGCTCTTGACATCTGCGGCGGGCTCAGGCATAAAAGACGTAGCTGCGGTTGCGGCGACACGTGGCGATTTAGGGCAACTTGCTCCACGTAAAAAACTGCTAAAGAGCTTTTCGAGTATCCCAGAAGATTTTCTGAGACCCTCCGAGCACTTTGGCACGGAGGGTTTTTCGTTTACCCCCTCCCTGCTGCCCTAAATGAATTCCACGCTGATCTGTCGAATTTGCAGGGGCCGGGGTTTATTCCGACCTCGCAGCGAGGCGCTGAGCCCGCGCGATTGAAACCTGGCGCTTCCTGAAAGGTGAATTCCAATGGCTGTTCATTACCGACTTCGATGTAAAGAGTGCGGAAAGACCTGGGACAATTCGCCCCGCTCGTTCTGCGAAGACTGCTTTTCTCCCGTCGAGGTTTCCTACGATTACGATGCTCTCAAGAAAACCGTGCGGCGCGAAGATTTGGCCTCGCGCGAGTTCAATATGTGGCGCTACTCGGAACTCCTCCCACTCTCTGAAGACTTTGCCCCTACTGGCGCCGTCGGCGGCACGCCGCTGGTGGCTTCGCGGAAGCTTGCCTCTCGATGGGGGCTCCAAGAACTTTATTTCAAGAACGATGCGGTTTGCTTTCCCTCCTTGTCGTTCAAGGACCGCGTGGTGGCGACGGCCCTTGCGGCGGCGCGGCGCTTCGGTTTCGAGACGGTAGGCTGCTCTTCCACCGGCAATCTCGCCAACGCGGTCGCTGCGCAAGCCGCGCAACAAGGATTTGATGCCTGCGTTTTTATTCCTGCGGACCTCGAGCCTGCCAAGGTGCTCAACACCGCGGTGTATGGCGCGCGGATCGTGCGAATTAACGGCAACTACGATCAGGTGAACCGCTTGTGCTCACAAATTGCGGACCGTTTTCATTGGGGACTCGTCAATGTCAATCTTCGGCCGTATTACTCCGAGGGTTCGAAGACGCACGGGTACGAAATCGCGGAGCAGTTGGGCTGGAGGCTTCCCGACAATGTGGTGGTGCCCATGGCCGGCGGGTCGCTGATCGGAAAAATTGCCAAGGCTTTCCGCGAACTGGTGACGCTGGGCTGGGTGGAAGCCAAGCCGGTGAAGTTTTTTGGCGCGCAAGCCACGGGCTGCTCGCCCATTTCCGACGGCGTGAAGCGCAACCTGCAGCGCTTCGAGCCGCAAAAGCCTAATACCATCGCGCGCTCGCTGGCTATCGGGAACCCTGCGGACGGACCATATGCGATCAAGCTGATCCGCGAGTCCGGTGGGTGGGCTGAAGATGTTTCCGATCCGGAGATCGTCGCCGCCATCAAGCTACTGGCGGAATCCGAGGGCATCTTTACGGAGACCGCGGGCGGCGTCACCACAGGCGTGACGCAAAAGCTCATCGCACAAAATCGCATCAAGGCACACGAGACCACCGTCGTTTGCATTACCGGCAACGGCCTGAAAACCACGGACGCGATTGCCGCTGAGTACCCGGCCACTGAAGCCATCGCACCGCGCCTCGACGCTTTCGAAGCGTACTTGGAAACGCAAATCGGGACGACGGCACCGGCCACGGTTAGCGCGAAGGCATAATGACTTGCAGCCATACCATGGACGATTCGGTTGCATCGAGAAGGAGCCGCTTGTCCCGTTGCTGCTGATTTTCTACTCAGCACTGAAAACTAAGAACTGAAGACTTTTTCACAGCCAAGGAGCCACATGCAAATGCCCATCACCATCGAAATCCCAACGGCCTTCCGTCGCTTCACGGACGGCTCGCCGAAGGTGGACTGCAGCGCGACCACCATCGCCGAAGCTCTCAATGAGCTGACCTCACGCTTCCCCGATCTCGGGCGCCACGTGCGCGACGATCAGGGCCAGATTCGCCAGTTCCTCAACGTCTATCTCAATGAAGAAGACATCCGCTTTCTGGGTGGAGAAAACTGCACGCTCAAGGACGGCGATCGTGTTCTTCTGGTTCCCTCCATCGCGGGCGGTTCAGGAAGCTAACACGCCCGGCTAGGGTCGGCCGGGACATTTGCATTTGATTTGACTAAGTCCTTCCTTACTAAGCCCATCCAGGTTTTTCGAGATTCCTCCGTTTTGCGCGAAAGCAATTGCTTCTCGTTCCCTGCCGATGCAGACTACCGCAACTTCTTTCCACTTGGAGGACTGCGGCTGAGTCTGCGCCGCGCTGACATTGTCCATCGGGGCTTCCATCAAGCTGTCTGCCGGAGAAGCGCCCATGCAGGCGCATAGCGCCGCGCTGCGCAAAGAACTCGGATTGGCGGACCTGGTTCTGGCACAGATTTTGTTGGTGGTGGTGCCCGATTTTTTTGGCACCGCGGTGAAAGCCGGCCCTTCTCATGTTGTTCTGTGGTTGCTGGCCATTGTACTTTTCTTCATTCCGCTTTCGCTGGTCGTGTCTCACCTGAATCGCTTGATGCCACTCGAAGGCGGCCTTTACGAATGGGCGCGACTGGCATTCGGTGACCGGATTGGATTTCTAGTGGCGTGGAATCTATGGCTCTTTGCCACGTTGTATACGGCGGTCATCGGTTTGGTGACTATGACGTTCTTGTCTTACGCCATAGGTTCGCAGGCGGCGTGGATTGCATCGAACCGGTGGCTCGTTGTAGCCGCGACGTTTGCCTGCATCAGCGCGCTGATCCTTGTGGCGCGCGCGGGCCTGGGCATCGGGAAATGGGTGAATAACGTTGGCGGCGCGATCGGCGTGGTGACCATAGGCGTTCTTATTTTGATGCCGCTGGCCGGCGTGTGGCGCGGGACGCTGCACGAGTACCACCCGCTGCGCTTGGCGATGCCAGCGATGAATTTTTTCAGCCTCAGCGTGTTCACCAAGATGACGTTCGGCGCGCTCTGCGGCATCGAGTATGTCGCGATCTTCGCGGGGGAATCCCGGCGACCAGTGCGCGATGTGACTCGCTCCATTTTTTTCGCCGCGCCACTCATTGTGCTGCTCTATGTATTCGGGACCAGCGCGATTCTGGCTTACGTCTCGCCCGGTGCGGTGGACGTCATCGGCCCCATCCCGCAAGCGCTGAGCCTGGGATTCAGTCAGTCTGGCTTTGCGAGATTTATCGTTCCGATTTCGGTGTCTCTGTTGCTGGCCAACTATTTCGCTACGTTTAATCTCAACTTCAGCGGCAACTCCAGGCTTCCGATGGTGGCCGGGTGGGACCGGCTCTTGCCGGAGTGGTTTACGAAACTCGACGAGAAGCACCGAACACCGGTCAATTCCATTTTGTTTGTCGGGGTGGTCGGCTTGCTGGCGTCCTTCGCGGTGCTGATCGGAGTCGGCGTACAAGAGGCGTATGAGTTTTTGCTGAACATCAGTTTCACGTTTTACGGCCTCGCGTATCTTGCTCTGTTCGCCATTCCTCTGCTGGTGAAGCGGGACAGCGGCCTTCGTCCCCAGCTTTGGCTTCGCGTTGCGGCGGGGTCCGGGCTCCTTGTCACTCTACTTTTTGTGTTGCTTTCCATATTTCCCATCATCTCGGTGGAAAACCAGACAAATTACATCATGAAGACGGCGGCAGTTTTGCTGGGCGCGAATGCGCTCGGCTTGTTGCTCTATCGTTTTGGAACCCGCCGCAGCGACGCGCCATCGACCGGGAGTTTCTAGACCGACAACAAGTGCCGGCGATTCACATCTCGTTGCGCTCAGGATTGATAGGCAGACCGCAACTTTCGGCGCTAGATCGTGTTTGCGCATATATGAGAGTTAGGCTGCTCATCTACGCGATTGCTTCCCTGCTTCTTCTGGCGTGTCATGCGCCAGTGCGAGCGGTGGTTTCCCTGTTCTCGGACGTCCGCGAGGTCTAGTTTCCCGCGAGCCCCCGGGATATTGACCGTTCCATTTAATGGGCTACTAACTAAAGCAAACTCATCTGCTTGTTTTCGAGATCGAGCAGCTTTTTCTTGTTCGCAAGACCACCGCCGAAACCTGTGAGACTCCCGTCGCTCCCGATGACGCGATGACACGGAATGATGATCGGCATAGGATTGCAAGCGTTCGCCAGGCCAACTGCACGCACGGCTTTGGGATTGCCAATGCGCTCCGCCAACTGGCCATAGCTGATCGTTTCTCCATAGGGAATCGTGCGAAGGCTTCGCCACACTTCGAGCTGGAAATGCGTTCCTTGGGGCGAGAGAGGAAGATCGAATTCCTTCCTCTCACCTCCGAAATACGCTTTAAGCTGACGGACTGCCTCGACAAGCGGCGATTCGTCCTGCTTCCAGCCCGGTTCCACCGCGGCGGCTCGCTTGCTGTTTTCAAAACTTACCAGCCGCAGCCCGCAGTCGTCGCCAACTAGCAGGAGTCTTCCGACGGGGCTTTTCATCCACGTGTAGAACACAGGCTTTATCCCTTCGAATCCAAGCGTTGTTCAGCTTGAGGGCTCACCAAATCTTCGCTCCCTACCCTACGATTTCAGGGAATACGGGCTAGAGGCCCGGAATCTCTTTTCGAATTCCTCGCGGGTGCACATCGTTCGAATGTCGGCGATGCGATCCACAGCGAGAATTCCATCCAGATGATCGATCTCATGCTGCAGCAGCTCGCCCAGATTGCGTTCTTCGCCGGCGCGAGTTTCGTTCCAGCTTCCTTTCAAATCCTGATAGCGCACGGTGATCTCACGATGCCTTTCTACTTGCATGAAGATAGACAGAAAACTCAGGCAGGCATCCCAGACTACGATTTTTTCTGCGCTGCGCTCCGTGATTTCGGGATTCACGAGCGGCCAGGCATTTTCTCCCGGCAGCCGCAAGAAAATGACGCGCAGGTTTGAACCGATCTGTGGCGCGGCAATCCCACGGCCGTATCCTGTGGTTTGACACCAGTACGCCAGCGTGTCGGCGAGATCGTCCACCAGCGCTCGAATCTCCGGCACCGCGGGATTTTCCACACGTTGGCACACCTCGCGCAGCCCCGGATTTCCCAGTTGCAATACCGTTCGAATCGCCATGGTCTTTCAATCACCTTAGACGGGCTCGGGTTTCTCCCATCTCCCCGATTCCGCCGATCGGAAAACCGCCTCAATCACCGCCATGTTGGCAATGGCATCCTCCAACGGCACGGGAACTTCGCCGCCTTCGCGAATCGCTCGTGAAAATGAATCGCCCTGGACCGTATATTGGTCGCAGACTGGAATCGTCTCCGTTCGAATTCCCGTGCCCAAGACATCTCGGCCATCATCAACGAAGATCCGCGTCGGCCGGTCGTTCGGAGCATTAAACGGAATCTCAATCTCGATATGCCCTTTGGTTCCCAGGAATTGCATCCGTTGGTACGGCACCATCTGCGTGCTACAGGTGAACACCGCCTGCCCTGCCGGAAACTCCATTATCACGGAACTCAGCCGGTCCGTGCCGAACTCCGGGTCTCGCTCCATGACACTTGCCACCCGCAGGGGCTCTTCGCCAAAAATCCAGCGCGAAGTTGTGATCGGATAGCAACCGATGTCCATCATTCCACCGCCACCCCAGTCCGCCACGTTGCGCACATTCTTCGGATCGCGATTGAAGTAGCTGAACGCGCCGACGATCGCGCGCAACTCTCCGACGACACCGTGCCGAACCAAATCGCGGACTCGCAGCCACTGTGGATGCGTCTTCACCATGAATGCCTCGCCGATCTTAACGCTGCAGCGGTTTCGCGTCGCAAGCAGCGTGCGCCCCTCCGCCACCGTCAAGCTCAGCGGCTTCTCGCAAAGAACATGCTTCCCAGCCTCCGCCGCTTTGATCGACCACGGCACATGCAGATGATTGGGCAGCGGATTATAAGTAGCCTCAATCTCCGGATCGGCTAGCAGTTCTTCATACGATCCATACGCTTTGGAAATTCCCAACTGGTGCGCGGCGTCTTCTGCCTTCGCCAAATCACGCGAGGCAATCGCCGTCACCGTACTCCACTCCCCCTTCTGCATCCCCGGTATGACCTTGCGGACGGCGATTCCTGCTACTCCCAGCACTCCCCATTTCACTTTGCCCTGATTCACGATCGTTCCTCTCGCCTCATTTCCATTCCGTTCTATCACGCATTCTCGCGGCGTCCAATGCAGGACTTGCGGACCACCTTGCCAGCACTTAAAAAAGTCACTCCAAAAACGTGCCCATCGGCTCTCGTCGCGGTATCATTCCGCGCGGGAGTTTCAATGTACAGACCCACGCTCCCGCAAATCTGAGGAGGACCAATCGAATGCGCAAAGGAATGACCATCCTGCTCTTTGGGATGCTCGCTCTGTGTACGCCGCCCGCAGCCAACCGGCTCTGGGGACAGGCCGAAAAGAAAGATGCCATGCCCGATCCGGCCGTAAAGGTAGGGGACATGGCGCCGGACTTCACCCTGATGGATACACATCGCAACCAAGTGTCGTTGCATGACTTCCGCGGCAAGAAAAACGTCGCGCTGGCGTTTTACATCTTTGCCTTCACCGGTGGTTGAACCAAGCAAATGCAGAACTTCCAGCAAAATTTGCAGAAGCTGGAAGCTGCAGACACCCAAGTCTTGGGTGTAAGTATGGATAGCACCTTCAGCAACGCCGCGTGGGCCGAAAAAATCGCCGTCACTTTCCCCCTCCTCAGCGATTGGGGCGGCGATGTCACCAAGCAATACGGTCTGTACAATTCCAAATACAAAGCGGCGCGCCGCGTGAATTATCTGATCGACAAGAGCGGCAAAGTGGTCGAAATGCAAATTGACAGCGAGGCAGTGGATCCCACGAAGCTTGTGACGCTGTGCGAGCGCCGCAAGTCCACGGAGTAGCCGGAGACGAACACCACCAAACGCTCTTCGTCCGACCGCTGCGCTGCTGCTGCCGAGGACGAAGAGCGTTTGTTCCATTCACATTTCCTTGAACCATTTCTTGAACCATTATTGAACCATCAGCAGATTCAGCGGCTTCAGGTGGAACTCCGGGTTGGCAAACCTCAGGCATGCGGGCAATCCTTGAATCTCCCTAACGGAGTTCTAGTACTCACTTCTGCTTACTCCAAATTATTTTACTTTTCTTGCAGTACCCCCTGAAAAATAGAATAGAATATTCGCGTTTTGCAGTGTGCTGTCTCGCGATTTTGGCGGCGGGTATCTCCGCAGGATGCTTGGGCCAGCTATTCGCCTCGGGGGATGTCATGCGAACTCAAAAAGGCTTTTCGCTCATCGAGCTGCTTCTCGTGGTATCGGTAATTTTAATCATTTCCGCTATCGCAGTTCCGAATTTTCTTCGCTCCCGTCTGCGGGCCAATGAGGCATCCGCCGTTGCTTCGCTGCGGGTAATCGAAACAGGCGCCGTGACTTACTCCATGACCTACCCGGACCAAGGATTCCCGGCCCAACTCACGAGTCTTGGCGGGGTCAATCCCTGTACCGCCAGTTCCACGACATCTTGCTTGATTGACGACGTGCTAGCGCAAGGAATCAAGGGCGGTTATTCGTTTGATTGGGCGGGCGATGGGGCCACACCCTCGGTTGCGTTTGCTCTCACCGCTACACCTCAGGTGGTTGGTTCGTCGGGGCAGCGCATGTTCTGCACCGATCAGGGCGGCGTGATTTACTTCGATCCGTCTGGGTCGGGCTGTACAAACGGCAGCCAGCCTTTACAGTAATGTCTTCGTAGTGGTCCCGCAACAATCCTGGGTAGGCTCCCCGCCTTTGGCTCCTTTCTTCGAGGAGTGCTAGAATCGCTTGGAACGCCCATGACACCGAAAACGCTCTATCAAAAGATCTGGGACTCCCATGTGGTTCGCGAGGAGACCGGACAGCCCTCCATCATCTATATTGACCGCCACCTAATCCATGAGGGCACCTCGCCGCAAGCCTTCGCCGGGCTACGCGCCGAAGGCCGCAAGGTCCGCCGCCCCGATCTTACTTTTGCGGTGATGGACCATTCCGTCTCCACCACGGACAGGACGCTGCCGATCCTCGACAACGACGCCAAGCTGCAGTTCGAGGCGCTGGAAAAAAATTGCCGCGAATCGGGCGTCCGCCTGTTCGACATGAACAGCAAGAATCAGGGCATCGTGCACATCATCGGCCCGGAACTTGGCATTACCCAGCCCGGCCAGACGATCGTTTGCGGCGACAGCCACACCTCCACGCATGGTGCGTTCGGCACGCTGGCATTCGGCATCGGCACCAGCGAGGTCGAGCACGTCCTGGCCACACAGTGCCTGGTGCAATCGCGCTCGAAGACGCTTCACATTCTTGTTCACGGCAAGCGGCCCAAGGGTGTCACCGCCAAGGACCTTATCCTTGCGATCATCGGAAAAACGGGCATCGCAGGTGGCACCGGGCACGTTGCGGAATACGGTGGCGAGGCTATCCGTTCTCTTTCCATGGATGGCCGCATGACTGTTTGCAATATGACCATTGAGGGCGGAGCGCGCGCTGGAATGGTTGCGCCGGATGAAACTACCTTTGCGTATCTCGAGGGCCGGCCGTTTGTGCCGCGTGGAAAAGCGTTTCAAGAGGCAGTCGAGCGTTGGAAACTGCTCAAGAGCGATGGCAGCGCCCACTTTGACATGAAGGTCGAGCTGCAAGCCGAACAGATTGCTCCACAAGTGACCTGGGGCACGAATCCCGGCATGGTGACGAGCGTCACCGCTCGCGTGCCTGATCCGCATGACTTCAAGGATCTCAACGATCAGAAAGCGACGGAAAGCGCGCTCAAATATATGGGGCTGAAGGCCGGCACGCCCATCGTGGATATTCCCGTGGACCGCGTGTTCATCGGCTCGTGCACCAATTCGCGGCTCGATGATCTCCGCGCGGCTGCGCATTTTGTAGCGGGCAAGCACGTGGCGAAGAACATCAAGCAAGCGCTGATCGTTCCCGGCTCGCGCGGCATCAAGACGCAAGCCGAAAAAGAAGGCCTCGACAAAATATTCCGCGACGCTGGATTCGAATGGCGCGACGCCGGCTGCAGCATGTGCATCGGCATGAATGCAGACGTCCTGCCGCCGCACGAGCGCAGCGCCAGCACCAGCAATCGCAACTTCGAAGGTCGCCAGGGGAAGGACAGCCGCACGCATCTCGTCAGCCCAGTCATGGCCGCTGCTGCCGCCATTGCCGGCCATTTCGTGGATGTTCGTTCGCTCGACGACGTTTCCTCCGTCGAGTAGGTTTTCGTAACGCCCACGGCGCCTTTGACTTGTTTCTGTTGTTGGGCCGGATTTCAGTCCGCCTTGTTCTTGTGCCAGGAGCCACGATCGCATGCAACCGTTCTCAGCACACACCGGCATGGTCATGCCGCTTGACCGCGTCAACGTGGACACCGACCAGATGGTGCCCAAGCAATTCCTGAAAGCGCTGACGCGCGAAGGCTTCGGCCGCATTCTCTTTTATGACTGGCGCTATCTGCCCGGCGAGAAACCGAATCCCGAATTTGTCTTGAATTTTCCGCGCTACAAGGGCGCCTCGGTCCTGCTGGCGCGCGCCAACTTTGGCTGCGGCTCCAGCCGCGAGCACGCTCCCTGGGGTGTGAAGGATTACGGCTTCCGCGTGATCGTTGCGCCGAGCTACGCAGACATTTTTTACAACAACTGCTTCAAGAACGGCATTCTGCCCGCGACGCTTCTCGAAGATCAAATCGAGGAACTCTTCCAGCGCACCGATAAGGAAGAAGGCTATTCGCTGACCGTCAATCTGCCGAACCAGACCATCGCCGACAAACACGGCCTCATGTTCAAATTTGAAATTGCGCCGTCGCGAAAAGAAGTCTTGCTCAAAGGCCTCGATGACATCGGCACCACGCTGCTGCACGAGCCGGACATCACGGAGTACGAGAAATCGCACGCCGCTTCGGCCACCATGTACGACGCTGTGGATGTGAAGTATTACTCCAACGGCCGCTGAAGTTAGATTGAATCTCTAAAAGCACTCCTAGGCTGGCCTTACATCGAACTCAGACAAAATCGATATGGACCGCGCTTGCGTACCAGTACTTGGAGAGCTTGTTGGATTCCCCGCTGCGATTTCAAACTCAAAATTCTGCTGTAGCAAATCGATTCTCTTCCTGGACTTCTTTTTCTAAATCCTTTCTAAATAGCGTCATTCTAGTTGACTCCCAATTAAGGCCGGCGTAAGGTACCTCCAACCAGGAGGGGGACCGTGTCGAAATCCGAACTACAAGGTCTCACTCAGACCGTTAGTTAACTCAAAAGGGGGAGATATGAGTCTCGAAAACTGTAGATGGCTCAGGGGTGTAGTCATCTCATTTGCAGTACTGCTGTTGGTTTGGTCGGCCCAGGGGACGTATGGTCAAGGCGCATTTGCCACAATCACTGGCCGTGTCCTCGATCCGAAGGGTGCGTCGGTACTGAATGCGGATGTAACGGCAACGAATACGGAAACTGGCATCGAGCGCAAGACCAAGACGACTTCGGATGGTCTCTACCGCTTCGATAATTTGCCGCCAGGAATCTACGACGTAACGTTGGATGCCAGCGGATTCAACAAGGCGGAAGCTAAATCCGTCAAGTTGCAGGTAGGTGAGATGCGCGACGTCAATTTTAATCTCGAATTGGCGGGGCAAAAGCAGTCAGTCGTAGTCACTTCGGAGCTGCCCTTGGTCGAAACGACCAAGACCGATGTCTCGACGGTGATTGACGATAAAGACGTCGCTGACTTGCCCACGACGACTTCGTTCGGCAACATAGGCGGCGTCGCCAATGACTATGAAGGCTTGGCCGCTACCGCACCGGGAGTCAAATATGACTATACCGGGAACTCGGCCGACATCGTCGGCCCCGGCGCCACCAACTCACGAGGGATCACGGTCAACTTGGACGGCGGAAACATTTCCGACCAAGTTGTTTCCTCGCGCGACGCTCTCGGTGCCACGGTGGAGGAAGTGAAAGAATTCCAGGTTCTGACCAATAATTACAACGCGGAATATGGACAGGCCGGAAACATCGTTTTGAATGTGATTACCAAATCCGGTACGAACCAGATTCATGGTGATTGGCACAGCTACTTCCGTGGCCGGAACTTGGGCGCCTCCGACTTCTTTTACAATCTTAACGACCCAGTGGACCGCGCGCCGTTCTTCAAGCATGAGAATGGTTTCACTGTTGGAGGACCACTCATCAAGGATCGTGTGTTCTGGTTCGGCAGCTGGGAGAAGGTCGCCGAGGGTGCGCCGACCACTACCACGCCCTTTGGATCTTCGGTCACCGTGAGTCAACCGACCAACGAAATCCTTGGGTCCGCCAAAGTTGATGCAAAACTCACCGACAAGCACATGTTGACGATCCGCTACAACCTGCAGCGAGATACAAGCGGCAACTTGCTGGTGCAAACCGGCCCGAACACCGACCCGAGCGGCTTCGTCTCCTCCGTAGTCCACGACAACGGACTGAATATCGGCATGGTTTCGACACTGTCTCCGCACATCGTCAATGAAGCGCGATTCTACTGGCATCGATTCTTGTCTCAAACGCCTGACGCTTCCACCTTACCGGGAGAGGTTCTACCCTCGGCCTATGTGGGAGCGGACTTCTGCTGCCCGCAAGGAGCATTGCAAAACCGTTTCCAATACATAGACAACCTTTCCTGGACCCGCGGCGCACACACCTTCAAGTTCGGCGCGAACATCAGCCATTTTCCGTATGATTCGATCTTCCAGCAGTATCATTACGGCGCCTATCAGTCTTTCTCGACAGGTGGCTGCACGAACTCCCTCTTTTCCAATGCGGGTGCCCAAAACTTGTGCCCGAACCAGTTTACATTTGGATCGGGACCGGGCTACGTGGCTAGCGCCGACAACATTTATGGAGTTTATGCCCAGGACACCTGGCAGTTGACCCACACCATCACGGTGAACTATGGGCTTCGTTATGACGTGGAGGTAGGCGCCTTTAAAGGCGGGACGATCGTGAATCCAACCGTCCCCGGTAGCGGCTGTTTCCAATCGAACGGCCTCATCCCAGCTTGTGGTTCAGACAAGAACAATTGGCAACCCCGGCTAGGAGTCGCCTGGAGCCCGAGTTACAGCTCTGGCTTCATGCATACACTCTTTGGCGATTCGGGCAAGTCTGTGATTCGGGCGTCGGGAGCGGTTGTGACGGAAATGGCCTATTTGAACGTCGCCCTGGACTCGCTGAACTTTGACGGCAAGAACCTGAATACAGCCACCATCGCGGCACCGGCTTCCGATTGTTTCCTAGCGAACGGCAAGCCAAATCCAGCTCCCACGGCAGCGGACGCTCAGGCATGCGCTGTTTTGACCGCCTATCCGAACGCGCCGTCTCAGACGGCTCTCTTGCCGTTTACGACTTCCACAGGCAATTTTGGCCGCGTTCGCCCGATTTCGCCAACAATCAAGAACCCGAGCATATACATGGCATCTCTGGCGATCAGCCGACAGATTGGACCCTCTTTCGTGTGGAGTGTTGGCTATCAGGGTGTATTCGGCCACGGACTCTTCGGCGAGTCAGATCAGAACTTCCCGACCCCCGTGGCTGATCCAGCCCATCCCGGCTACTTCTACTTCCCAGCTACCGGAGGTAACGATCGGCCTAATCCTCTATTCGGAGCAATCCGTACCAACTTCAGCAACCGTACCTCCGGATATAACGGAGCGTACGTCACTGCCCAAAAGCGGCTGTCGCACCACTTTCAGTTCCAGGGCAGCTACACTTATTCGAAGACGATGGCGACGGGCGAGGACTTCTTTGGCCTCTCCGAACCTGCGAACCCGCTGGCCCCGCTCAGCCTGGATCGTGCCCTGTCACAACAGGATATTCGTCATTTGGCAAACTTTAGCTTCGTAGCGGATACGAAGAGCCTTTTCCACACACCGATCGTAAACCAAGTCCTCAACAACTGGACCTTCGGTATGACTGGAACGCTGCAATCCGGCCGACCGTATCCCGTGTCGACCGGCGACGGAACGTTTACTGGCGACAACTTCCCGGCCCTGGGTTCGGAAACGAACCAGCGGCCCAACATCTGTGAACCCAACACGACGATACCAGGTTGCGCGGGGCTGCCGGCCGGGACGCTCGTCAGCACCAACATCGGCTCAATCTCCGGCAGCAACTACGAGATCATCCAGCAGGGCATCACCGTCTGCAATAGTCTGGGCCTCGTTGGTTGTCCGACAACGGCGACGACGTTTGCGGCACCTGCAGGGGCGAGCACGAGTGGCCCCTTGGACAACATGGCCTGCACGGATTCCCTGGGGAATATTGGTCCTTGCCACGACGGCATCCATAAGAATGCGATCCCCGTGGACTTCCAGTACATCAGCGGAAACCTTGCGCGCAACATGGGCCAGACTCTCCCGCTTTACCGTTTTGACATCTCCCTGACAAAAGCCATCAAGATTCCCAAGTGGGAGTCCAGTAGCCTGGAACTCAAATTCGAGGCATTCAACGTTTTCAACCATCCACTATTCATCTCCAATGACGCTAATGACGTGCTGAACTTCTTCTCGATGCCGGCGTTGCAAGTTCACTCGAATCCGAACGATCCGAACAGCCCCTTGATTCCCAATCCAAATTACACTTGCACGGGTGGGTGTATTAATCCTATAAATGGCCAATATCTCGGAAATGATGGAAAGCTTCTTAATATCAACAACTTCCAGAGAGCGACGTTTGACCAGGCGAAGAACTTCCTGGGGCTGGGTGGCCCTGCAGCAACAGTAACGCCGCGCATCCTGCAGCTTGCCATCCGGTTCCGCTGGTAAGGACGGCGGAAACCGTACAAGCAAAAACAACAATCTGTTCAACCGAGGGGGCCGAAAGGCCCCCTCAATTTTTTTGTGCGACACAATTCCATGCCGAAGAAGCCCACCACAGAGACCCGGACGGCTACGATTGCGTATTGAGTGCAAGAATGCGGGGCTATTGAATCGGTTGATAAACCGTGCGGCCGCCGACCACCGTACGCAGCACGCTGGTATTGGCGTACTCCGCAGGCGAAACCTTGGTGAGGTCGTTCGAAAGGATGATGAAGTCGGCGTACGCGCCGGGCTTCAATTGGCCCTTCTTCCCCTCCTCGAATTGGGCGTATGCCGAGCCTGAGGTGTACGCACGAATACAATCCTCGAGCGAAATCTTCTCCTGCGGCTCCCAGCCGTTCCTGGGGCCGCCTTCGGGGCGCTCGCGCGTCACGCACGCATACAATCCGCGGAAGGGGCTAACCGGCTCAACGGGATAGTCCGTGCCAAAGGCCAGCGGGATGCCGTTCCTAATCATGGTCGCCCAGGCATACGCGCCCTTGAGGCGGTCGCGCCCGAGCCGCTCTTCCGCCCAGCGCATGTCCGTGGTCTGGTGCGAAGGCTGCATCGAAGCAATCACGTTGAGCTTCGCGAAGCGCGCGAAATCCTCCGGTGCGACGACCTGCGCGTGCTCGATGCGGTCACGGCGGTCGCGCGGCTTGTTGGCTTTGGCCACCGCTTCGAAAACATCCAGCGCAATGCGGTTCGCGCGGTCACCGATGGCATGGAACGCCAGCTGGAATCCCGCCTTGTCGCGCTCGATGGCCATCTTCCTCAATTTTTCCGGATCGTTGGTAAGAATCCCGCTAGTAGAAGGATCGTCCGAATACGGTTCCAGCAACGCCGCCGTGCGCGAACCCAGAGCGCCATCGGTAAACGCCTTCAAAGCCCCGGTCTTCAGCCATTGATCCGTCCAGCCACCCTGCGCGCGCATGTTCTGAAGGTCGTCAAGCGAAGCCAGAAACGGCAGCCACTCCGTGATTCGAACGGTCAGCTTCCCTTCCTCCTTCAATTGCTTGTAAACCGCGAAATTCTCCCAGTCTGAAAAATCCTGTACCGACGTGACGCCGTTCTTCGCGACATTTTCAAGCACCAGTTCGATTCCGTGGCGTCGCTGTTCGGGAGAAGGATCGGGAATCCTGCCATTCACCAGGGACATCGCCGCGTCTTCCTTGAGCATGCCCGTCGGCTCGCCAAGCGCGTCGCGTTCGATCTCACCGCCCGGCGGATTCGGCGTGTTCTTGTCAATCTCGCCGCTCTTCAGGGCCAGGGAATTTGCGACGGCCACATGACCCGAAACGTGCGTGAGCATGACCGGGTTCTTCGGCGCCACGGCATCCAATTGCTGACGATTCGGAAATTTTTTATCGGCCCAGAGAGTATGGTCCCAGCCGCCGCCGGTAATCCACTCTCCTGGTTTGTGCTGAGCTACAGCTTCGGCAACTCGTTTCTGCATTTCCTCCACTGAAGGGACACCGGTCAGGGGCACCGCGAGGATGTCCGCCGCCGCGCTACCAAGATGCACGTGCGCGTCATTGAAGCCAGGCATGACGAACTGGCCTTTCAGCTGGACGGTAACCGCGCCCTCTTGCCCGCCGCCGCAATCCAGGAAAACGTGATCCATTTTGCCGATGCAGCTGATCTTCCCGTCGGCCACCGACATGGATTCCGCCCACGGGTTCTCCGGATCATTCGTATAAATGTGCCCGTGAACGTAATACGTGGTGCCTGAGGCGGATTGCGCCGCGCGCGCTTTGGCATGGAACAGGGAAATGGCGCCGACCGCGCCGAGTGACATGACACCAGCAAGTGCAACGTAACGCGCGGGTCGCAGCGTCACCGTGATTTCTCCTGTACAACTCCAGATATTCCGAGAATGGTGAGCAGCGCCCGCTTCAGCCCCGTTTCACGCCCGCTGGGGTCATACCATTCCAGCAGCGAATGCGCCCCGCCGCCGTTGCCGCCCGCGCCGATCGAGATCGCGTCTATGCCCATGGACAACGGAATATTCGCATCGGTGGAAGAGCGCTCGAGACGGGATTGATTGCCGGTGTATTCGTCGGCGGCACGCAACGCCGAGAGCAGCGGCGAATCCGCCGCCAGCTCGCCCCCAGGACGGCTGCCGAGCAGCTCGACCTTCCATTCCAGCTTGCCCTTGGAGCGGTCCCGCGCGGAATCCATCTCGTCGCGGACACCGGCGGAAATGCATTCCCGCAGCGATGATTCGAGACGCGTGAGCTCTTCTTCGTTTTCCGAGCGGATATCCACCTTGATCCGCGCTTCGTGAGGCACGGAATTCACTGATGTGCCGCCCTCAATCTGTCCAATGTTGAATGTCGTGCGCGGAGTGACGGGAACTTTAGTATTGATGAAGCGTACCGACCCTCTTACCAACGCATTGATCGGATTCGGCATGCCGAAATCAGACCAGCTATGGCCACCCGGCCCGCTGATCGTCGCCTCCAGCCGCCGCGACGCAAGCGCTTTCGTGGTGACATGATCCGTGCCCGAACCATCCAGCACCACCACGGCTTTCAGTTTCGAATGGTAGCTTTCCACGAGGGCGCGCATCCCACGGAGATTGCCTTCGCCCTCCTCGCCAACGTCGGCCACAAAAAGAACCGTCCGCTGTGGTCGCAGACCCGCGGCCTGCACCGCGCGCGCGAATGCCAGAATCGCCGCCAAGCCTGTGCCGTTGTCCGAAATCCCTGGCGCGCTCATGCGGCTGCCCTCGTGCCGAACCTTAACGTCTGTGCCGGGAGGGAAAACCGTGTCCAGATGAGCCGCGACGATCACCAATTCCTTTTCATTTGCCCCACGCCACTCCCCGATGACGTTTCCCGTCTTGTCGATCTGCACCGGAAGGCCCGCCTCCGTGAGGAACGCCTTCACCGCCGCGCCGCGTGGTCCTTCCTGGAATGGCGGCGCGGGAATTTCCGTAAGCCGCACCTGCTGTTCGTTTACCCAGGAAATATTTGGCGAAAACCAATCGAGAGCAGCGCGCACTTGGGGATCGTCAGCCAGCGGCGCGGCATGGGCTTGACGGTGCGGATGCAGTGAAACCGCGGAGCGAACCGGCATAGCCAGAAGAATAACGCAAACGAGAGCGGGTTTCACTGTCGTCTTTCGCAGCCGTTTTCGTTTCAACGGCGTGCGGCCTCGGCGCAAAGAGCGAGGACCTCCGCATCGGTGAGGACGCGGGCGGATTGTTTGGCGGCGTCGAAGATGCGATTCACGATCCCGTCGTCGGCCGGGATGCAGTGCTTCTCCAGCCAGAAGAGCACGTTGGATTTTCCGCTCATCGGACCAATTTCGATCACCTGTTCGAGCCCGAACAGGTGCGCAGGCACTCCGCTGTAGACGGCGTTGGCTAGCGCGGGATCGTTCTTTCGAAACGCTTTGATGAGCGCCGCGGCATGCACCCCAGTCGCCGTTCGAAACGCATCATGACCGACGACAGGATAGTTCGGCGGAATGGTCGTTTGCGTGGCCTTGGCAACTTTTTCGCAATATTCCATGAGCCTCGATAGATCCTGATGAATCAACCCCATCAACCGCAGGTTCACCAGCATCAATTCCATCGGCGTATTCCCGACACGCTCGCCAAGAGCGTTGGCCGCGCCGTGCACCTGGTGCGCGCCCGCAGCAACCGCGGCCAGCGAATTGGCGATCGAGAGTCCGCGGTCATTGTGCCCGTGCCAGTCCACGCGAATATTTTCGCCAGACGGCTTCACGACTTCCGTAATGGCGAACTTGACCAAATTGAAAGCACCATTTGGAGTAGCGTGACCAACCGTATCGCAAAGGACGATGGCACGAGCGCCGTTTCGAATAGCTGTCGAATACAGCCGCTTCACCGTGTCCGGATCCGTGCGCACGGTATCCTCGGTGACGTACATGCACGGCAGCCCATTCTCCACCGCGAACTTCACTGCCTTTTCCGTGGTGCGCTCCAGATGGTCGACGGTCCAATCTTCCACCAGCCGCCGAATAGGACTGGAGCCGAGAAACGTCGCGGCTTCGATGGGGATGCCAACCCGCTGCGAAATTTCCACGATTGGGCGAATATCATTTTCATGCGTGCGAGCCGCACAGTTCGGCTTGATCTTCATGCGCTGCGTGGCGATTTCCCGAGCCAGCGCTTCCGTGTGCGCAAACGCGCGGGGACCAGCTCCCGGCAAGCCAATATTGACGGCGTCAATCCCCAGCGTTTCCATCAAGTGCAGAATTTCGATTTTTTCTTCGATGCTCGGATCGAAAACGGAAGGATTCTGCAAGCCGTCGCGCAGCGTCTCATCGTCTAAGAGGACGCGCGTGCCCGGAGCGATTTGCGGCGGCGTGGCGACGTTCCAGTCGTAAATCCATTCGTTTTGCTGTGCGTCGCTATTCACCAGTTCATCCTTCGGCAAGGTAGCCTCGTGAGCTTCGCGGCGATCGTTCTAGTTGCGCAATGTATAGCTCTGCGGCTGCTGCGCGGGGTCCGGACGGTAGAGCGTCTTGCAAAATTCGCAGCGATAAATTTCCGCTTTCGCACCGATCAGCGCCACCACTTCCTTCGGATAATCGTAATAGCGTTTCAAGTGGCCGTTGCATAGCTTGCCCTTCTCGTCTTTTTCGTCGCATGCGCGCTGCTTCGGCTTGCGCGTCTTGATTTTGGGTGACGCCGCGGTCTCTTCGGGCATGGTGCTCCTCTCTAAAATCCGTGGTCGCGAAAAAACGTCTTCATGGCGCCGCGAGCATTCCGCATCTTGGCGGCAAGCCCGCCGCCGAATTCGAATTGCAGGAACGCATCGGCCGCCCGTTCCAGGTCCGCCCCGTAGCGGTACCACCAGGGCTTTTCGCGGTGCTCCAGCCGGTCGCTATCCATATATTTTGTCTGCACCATTTCCAGCAGGCCGGCCTTGCCGTGTGTGCGGCCCCAGCCGCTCGCGCCGGAGCCGCCATGCGGAGCTTCGGCAATCGCAAAATAGCTGATCGCGTCATTGATCATCACCGCGCCCGCGCGCAACCGTTTTGCAATGGCTTCGCCGCGCGCAGTATCGCTGGTCCACACGCTCGCAGCAAGCGCAAACGGCGAATCGTTCGCGTGCGCGACAGCTTCTTCCGCGTCGCGCACGGTTTGAATCGCCAAGATGGGGCCAAACGTTTCTTCCTGAAATAGTTTCATGGATGAATCCACGCCGCTGATCACCGTAGGCTCGAAGAAGTTCGGGCCGAAATCGGGGCGCGCACTGCCGCCGCACAAAACCTTCGCGCCGCGAGAAACGGCGTCGTGAATCAGTTCGCTCATGCGCGCGACGTGCTGCGGCCGAATGAGCGGTCCAACATCGCTGGACGAATCTTTCCCGGGGCCAAGCCGCAGCTTCTTCGTCTTTTCCACGCAAAGCGCAATGAATTCCTCGGCAATGGTCTGCTCAACAAAAAGGCGCTCGACGGACAAACAGACCTGCCCACAATTGGTATAACTCCCCCAAACCGCCGCGCTAGACGCCACATCGAGGTCCGCGTCCGATAGCACGATCATCGCATCTTTGCCGCCAAGCTCTAGGACAGAGGGAATCAGCTTTTTGGCGCAAGCCTCCGCCACGCGGCGTCCGGTAACCACGCTTCCAGTGAACAAAACTTTGTCCGGGGCCGCATCAATCAACGCCTGCCCTACTTCCCCGCCGCCCTGAACAACGCGAACAAGATCAGCCGGGAAGCCCGCGACCGTGAAAAGCTTTTCGATAAGCGCGCCACACTGCGGAGTGAAATCGCTCGTCTTGCAAACAACTGCATTCCCCGCGACGACTGCGGGAATAATCTGACTCAAAGGAATGGCCAGCGGGTAATTCCACGAGCTGATGATCCCGATGACCCCCAGCGGCTCATACAGCAAACGCCCACTTTTCGCTTTCGCTGCAATGCTGTGATGCGGAACCGATTCCGCCTTGAGCAACCGCTCGGCATTCCTGGAAAAATACTCCGCCGTGTCCAGCGCCACGAAAATGTCCGCGAACAGCGCTTCGACCCGCGGCTTGCCGGATTCCCGCACAACGGCGTCAGCCAACTCCTCGCGCGAAGCCATCATACGTTCGCGCAAGGCGCGCAACTTCGCGCACCGCTCGCGAATCTCGACCTTTGCCCAAGCGTTCTGCGCCGCTCGCGCGCGCGAAACAATCTCCGCCAGCCGGCCCGGCAAGGTCCTTTCGAAATGTCCTACGACTTCCCCACTTGCGGGGTTGATGGAGGGAAGCGTATCAACAGGGATGGCCGTGGCCGCCATACGCCCGATTCTAACCGATTTTCCGCCCGGAGGGATGCCGCGACACTCGAGCTTCTGCCAACTTTGCTTTCTTCCAGCGGGAGCGGAAAGCCGTTCGAACTAGTGATCTGCTTTCTGTGTGAACAGCTGCAAATTTTCCGCCTTCCAACGCATCGCGTCATGAATGCGATTCCGTCCACTGGGATGATCAAAGAAAATCCACTCTTCGACCGGACCAGGATTCATCTTGCGATACTCGCCCAGGTGGATCGCGGCTTGCGCAAAGCCGTCCGGCTGCCGGCTGGCGTTCAAACCGTACATATCGGCTTCATGCTCGGTCGTGCGCACATGCGTATTCAGGAACGGCGTGTACACAAATCCCAGGAGCGATCCCAAAAGAAAAACAAGCGGGATCACCGCCGTGTCTCCAATTCCCCGCACCTGCCAGCGCGCTCCCCAGCGTGCGAGGCACCCTTCCAGCGACCATCGCAAAAACGCGAAGAAAATCACAATGACCACCGAGTAGTACAAAATGTCCTTGGGGATGTGATGGAGAACGTAATGCCCCATCTCATGGCCCATGACCGCCTGAATCTCTTCCGGCGAGCCCCTTCGCAAAAGGTTGTCGTTCAGAGTGATTCGCATGGTATGGCCAAAGCCGCTGACGTTCGCGCTCATCCGCGTGGTCTGCCGCGATGCATCCACCTGATAGACCTTTTGCGCGGGAATGCCGTTCGCCCTCGCAAGACTCAAGATGGGCTGCGTGATCTTCGGATCATCCAGAACGGTGTATTTGTTGAGCAGCGGAAAAATGTAAACCGGCGCAATCATGATGAAAAAAGTGAAAAAGAAAATGGAAACGCCCGCGCCCCAGATCCACCACGTCCGCGGCAGCCGCCGGACGACACCAAAGAGCACCATCGACACAACGCCCCCGAGTATGAGGTTCACCACCAGAATGATGAGTTGGTCGCTGAGCCAGGGTCCAAACGTCTGCGTCGCCAGTCCGTACTGCCGTTCCCGGAAAAATCCTTCGTATATCCCCAGCGGCGCCCCCAGGATCGTCGTAACGATCAAAAACTCCGTCCAGTAAATCAGTGTCTGCAACGGCTTGAAGCGCGTGATGCGTTCGGCGAAATTCCGCATCCCAGCCGACCATCCAAAATGCAGCACCATAAAATAAATGGCGACTCCATACAGAAAATCCCAGAGGATCAGCCAGTAACCGCCCTCGAAGTACGCGTCCGAACGCGACCGCGCGCTCGCGGGAATCTGCGCCAAATACGCTTCGGTTGCGGCGTCCGCGTCAAAGTGGGCCGAGGGTTGCGCCGCAGCGGGCACTTGCACTAAGTCCGGCATCGCCGTGGTTGGTTTCTCTCCCGGGCCCGGCGTTTGCTGAGCGTGGAACGCGCTCGCGAACACCAGCATCGCGAGCACCGCCAGGCCAGCGAATTTCATTTTCCGACAGTTCATCGTTTCTCCTGTATCCCCGGTTTTCTGGAGAGTCTACATACCATCGCTCTCAGTCTCCGCAAATTTCGAGTATCCGGTTTCTTTCAGGGCTCCTGGCGCAATACGAGGCAAAGCCCGCAATAGTTTCCTGAAACGTTGCGAAATGCCCTACGGCTGGCCCAGCCGCCACGCTTCCTCGTGTTGCACTTCAACCATGAACAGCCCGTGAGGTGGGACCGTGGGACCGGACCTTGACCTATCCTTCAATTCATACAGACGATCGATGTCCGCCGGTGTCAGCTTGCCGCGGCCGACGTCCAGCAGCGTGCCAACCATCTTTCGAACCATGTAACGAAGGAACGACCGCCCGCGAACGGTGAAGTGCAGCTCTTCGTTGTCCGGCGTGCGTTCCAACTCCGTGGAATAAATCTCGCGTTCGGTGGCCCGCTCTTTATCGTCTTCCTCGGACCCCGTGGACGCCGCAAACGAAGCGAAATCGTGCGTCCCAACGAATCGCGCCGCCGCATCGCGCATAGCGTCTTCATCCAGCGGAAACGGATAGTACAAGACATAGCGCCAAAGCATGGGCGGCAGGACTCTGCCGCGATAAATCCGGTAGCGATACGTTTTTCCGCGCGCCGACCAGCGCGCATTGAAATCCGGACCAACTTCTTCCGACGCCGCAATTCGAATCGTGGGCGGAAGCAGCGCGTTCAGTGCTCGTTGAAAATCCTGCGCCGATAGCCCTGACTGCGTTCGAAAGCTCCCCACTTGCCCCAGCGCATGAACTCCCGCATCCGTGCGGCCCGCGCCATGCAACACTATTTTTTCCTGCGTCAGCCGCTGCAGCACATTGACGATCTCCCCTTGGATCGTGGGCTTCCCCGTCTGGATTTGCCAGCCGTGGAAACCAGTTCCGTCGTACGCGATGGTTAACTTGAAATAACGCATGCGGAAGGGGGTTCGGTCTACGAAGCGATCCGTGCGAAGCGGCTCCCAGGTTTGACTGCCGTGCTGCCCTGCCGGCAGAGCGGGCAATCTTCCGGCTCGAAACTGGCGATGGGAAGCTGTATCAGTGATTGCGCTTCCACTTCAAATTCGATCTTGCCTCCGCTGCGGTCAATCAGCGCACCGGCGGCAACCACCCGCGCCCCCGCCTCTTCGACCACGCGTATGGCCTCTTGTGTCGAACCGCCCGTTGTCCAAACATCCTCGACAACTAAAACGTGCCGGTCAGGTGCGAGTGAAAATCCGCGGCGCAGCGTCATCATTCCGCTGGCGTCCCGCTCGACGAAAAGTGCCGGGACCCCACCGCCAATCGAGTTCTTTGCTTCCGGGAGCGCGCGGGCAACCTCTTGCCCAATAATCAGCCCTCCGATCGCCGGCGAAACCACTGCCTCGATCCGGGCGTCCGAAAAGAGCCCCGCCAGTGCCTGTCCCAGCTTCTCCGCAAAGCGCGGGTACTGCACCACCAGTGCGCATTGCACGTAAGTGCCGCTGTGCAGCCCGCTGGACAGTTCAAAGTGGCCGTGGCGAATGGCCCCCGCGGACTCGAACATCTTCAGCAATTCTTCGCGTTTCAGCATGCGGCCCAGCTAACCGCTGGCAGCTCCTAAGCGTCGAAGTGTCAGCAGCCTAGCCGCCGTCTCACGCATTGTCAAGGAACAGTGCCCCTGCTAAACTTTCCCATCCGTTTCCGGACCAGGCCGGGGCCGTAGCAGTGGCTCTTCCGGCTGGCTTCCCTGATCGCTGTGGGGTGGTCGCGCATTGGGTTCGCACCGCAGCCTCAATCACCAGGCGTGCCTCAAAACCAGCCACTTGGATGAAACAAATTCCATCGTTAGAGCGTTTTACAGAGTTGAGAACAAATAAAACGTCCCTTTGGGACAGAAATATCGAGGGGTGAAGACAATTATGACAACTCTCTGGGGGACCACCAGGCGTTTCATCCGGCGGACCACAGCGCAGCGCCTCCGTATGTGCCACGCCAAGCCTCTTCTGGCCGCTTTCCTGGCTGCTTTGCTTGTCGCCGGGCCCATCTCCCCGGCCTTCGCGCAAAATCCTCCGTCCAATTCTGCCCCTGAACCCAAGGAGTCCACAATCGCTCCGGTCTCTTCGCTGGGGCTCGGCAAACACAATTTTTCCAAGGGTCCAAGCGCCTTTCCGAACATCCTTAAGCCGTATCAGTCCATCCACGTCGAGCCGTCGGTGCTCACCAATTCTCCGCGCATTGACCAGCTCGTCCAAGACGGCAAACTACAAATCAGCCTTCAGGACGCTGTCGAACTCGCCTTGGAGAACAGCTTGGACATCGCCGTGCAGCGCTATTACCCATGGATCGCGGACGACAGCATCCTCAAAGCCAATTCCGGCGCTTTTGGCTATGGCACTCCGGGGGCGGCCATCGCTGGTTCGTCAGCAAGCATCAACCCATTTGCCCTCACCATCGTGACGTACGATCCGCTGATCTTTAGCACCATATCGGTCGCCGACATCTCCACGCCCATCAACAACCCTTTCCTTTCCGGTACAGGCACAGCCGCCCTCACTGGTCTTATTTCGCACTCCACGCAGTTCAACAACCAGTACTCGCAGACGTTCGAGACCGGCACGAACATCACCGTGAGCTGGAATAACACGCGCAGTTCCTCTTCTGCCGCCAACTTTTTCAACCCAGCCGTTAGCTCTACGCTTTCCTTCTCTTTTACCCAACCGCTCTTGAACGGCTTCGGCCTCGCCGTCGGCACCCGCAACATCCGCATCGCGAAGAACAACCGCAAAATTGCCGACTGGGCTTTCGCGCAGCAGGCCATTACCACTATCACGAACACCATCACCGATTATTGGGAGTTGGTCTACGCACGTGAGAACGTCCGCGTGAATCAGCAAGCCGTCACCGTTTCCGAAAAGCTCTACAACGACAACAAGAAGCAGCTGGAGATCGGCAGCATGGCGCCGCTGGACGTGACTCGCGCGGAATCCGAACTCGCCACCGACCGCCAGAATCTCATCGTCGCCCAGACTGTGCAGTTGCAGGATGAACAGATTCTGAAGAACGCCATTTCCAAGGACCCGCTGGCCGCCAATCTGATCAACGTCGAAATTATTCCCACGGATCAACCGAAGCAGCCGGCGGCCATCGAGACAGCCTCCTTCGAAGAATCCGTCAAGGAAGCCTTCGACAAGCGCCCCGACCTTCAGGAGCAGCTTCTGAATCTGAAGAACGCCGGAATTGACGTGCAGGCCACCCGCAACGCTTTGCTCCCGACACTCGCCGTCGGCGGCTTTTACCAATCCACGGGATTGGCCGGCAATCAGGTAACGTCCACAACCACAACCGTTGCCGGCACGCCGGTCGTCGACGCCGCCGGAAATCCGGTTCCGGGCTTGTTTCTACCCGCACCGCAGGTTACGCCGACTGGCACAACACAGGCGGGATTCACGACCGCACAGAGCCAGATCTTCCATAACCAATTTCCGGAATACGCGGCTCAATTGACACTGACTCTCCCGTTGCGCAACCGCTCCGCCGAAGCCGACAATGCTCGCTCGCTTCTCGTTCAGCGCCAGCTCGAAACGCAAATGCAGCAGCTCAAAAATGCCGCCCTCCTCGATGTGCGCAACACCTACATCGCGTTGACACAGGACCGCGCTCAGGTCGCCGCCGCCAGCAAGGCGCGCGAACTCCAACAGCAAACCTTCGATGCCGAACAGAAAAAGTATCAGCTCGGCGCCTCCACCGTTTATCTCGTCATTCAGACCCAACGCGACCTCATCTCCGCCCAAGGCACCGAACTGCGTGCCCTGGCCAATCTGGAAGAGGCCAAGGCCAATTATGAACGCGCCCTGGGACGCACCTTGGAAGTCAATCGCGTGAGCATCGCCGACGCCAAGAGTGGCGAAGTCGAGCGCCAGACGCTCATCCCCGGAACTTTGCACGGTCACGTCGTTGGCACGGAGAGACTCTTCTCCGACGCAGGCCAGAAATAATCGAGCGCGTATCCTGCTCGAGCCGGCCCGGACGCTCAGTTTCGGGCCGGTTTTTTGTTTGCGTCCGATCTTTCGTGTTTCCCTCTTCCATGCTGCGCTGCCAGCCAACGCTTGCCCCTCCCCATCCTTTCGAATAGCATTAACTTTGTACCGATTCGAATCGCCGTTTGAGCTTTTCCCCGGGAGCGACGCCGCATGAGCGAAAAATCCAAAGGCACCACGCAAACCGCACCCCCCGCGGAAACTTCTTCGACACCTCGCGCGCCTTCCGCAAAAGAACTCGCCTGGGACAAAAACACGCTTCAACCCACGCTGGAAAAAAGCCCCGAGCGCCAACAAGAATTCACCACAATCTCTGGCCACCCGATTCGCAGGCTCTACACCAAAGCTGATCTGCCGAACTGGGACCCCGAAACAGATCTCGGCTTCCCCGGTGATCCTCCCTACACCCGCGGCATCCACTCGACGATGCATCGCGGCCGCCTCTGGACCATGCGCCAGTTCGCCGGCTTCGGCACCGCCGACGACACCAATCAGCGCTTCCGCTACCTCCTCGCGCAGGGCCAGACCGGCCTTTCCACTGCCTTCGACTTGCCCACCTTAATGGGCTACGACTCCGACCATGCGCTCTCCGAAGGCGAAGTCGGCAAGTGCGGCGTGGCCATTAGTTCCCTCGCGGACATGGAAGTCCTCTTCGACAAAATCCCTCTCGCCAACGTCACCACCTCCATGACCATCAACTCGCCCGCCGCGGTGATTTGGGCCATGTACCTCGCCGTCGCCGAAAAACAAGGTGCCGATTGGAAGAAGCTCTCCGGCACGCTGCAAAACGACATCCTCAAGGAATACATCGCGCAGAAGGAATACATCTACCCGCCCGAGCCTTCCATGCGTCTGGTGATTGACACATTCGAATTCGGCGTCAAGAACACGCCGAAGTTCAATCCGATTTCCATCAGCGGCTATCACATCCGCGAAGCCGGCTCGACCGCCATCCAGGAATTAGCGTTCACGCTGCGGGACGGCCTCGAATATGTCGAGTGGGGCATGCGCCGCGGCCTCGACGTGGACGAGTTCGTCCCGCAGCTCTCCTTTTTCTTTAACGCTCACAGCGACTTCTTCGAAGAGATTGCCAAGTACCGCGCCGCGCGCCGCATCTGGCACAAAGCCATGGTCGAGCGCTACAAGTCAAAGAACCCGCGCTCCTGGGCGCTGCGCTTCCATACCCAGACCGCGGGCTGCTCCCTTACCGCGCAACAGCCGTACAACAACGTTGTCCGCACCGCGATTCAAGCTCTCGCCGCAGTCCTCGGCGGCACGCAATCGCTGCACACCAATTCGCTCGACGAAGCCTGGGCGCTGCCCACGGAATTCGCCGCCACCATCGCCTTGCGCACGCAACAAATCATCGCCCACGAAACCGGCGTCACCAACACTGTCGATCCTCTGGGCGGCTCCTATTTCGTCGAGACCCTCACCAACGAAGTCGAGCATGGCGCGTGGGAGTACATCGACCGAATCGACGCCATGGGCGGCATGGTCGCCGCCATCGAGCGCAGCTACCCCCAGCGCGAAATCGCCGAAGCCTCCTACCGCTACCAGATGGCCCTCGACAAAAAAGAAAAAATCATGGTAGGCGTAAACGATTTCGTCTCCGAAGAAAAGTCGCTCGACGTTCTCCACATTGACGAAACCGTTGCCCACCGCCAGGCCGAACGCCTTAGCAAACTCCGAGCCGACCGTTCGAATGACGAAATCGCCCGCCGCCTCTCCGCCCTGCGCGCCGCCGCCAAAGGCAAAGACAACCTCATGCCCTTCATCTACGACGCCGTGAAATCCTACGCCACCCTCGGCGAAATCTGCGACGCTATGCGCGACGTCTTCGGCACCTACGAAGAAGTCGCCATCACCTAACTCATGCCCGAAAAGAAAATCAGAGTCCTAATCGCCAAGCCCGGCCTCGACGGCCACGACCGCGGCGCCAAAGTCATCGCGCGCGCCCTCCGCGACGCTGGCATGGAAGTGATCTACACCGGCCTCCGCCAGACCCCGGAGATGATCGCCTCCGCCGCCATTCAAGAAGACGTTGACGTCATCGGCCTCTCCATTCTCTCCGGCGCCCACAACACCATCTGCCCGCAACTCATGAAACTCCTCCACGACAAAGGCATGACCGATGTCACCGTCCTCATCGGCGGCATCATCCCCGCCGCCGACATTCCCGCCCTGAAACAATCCGGCATCGCCGAAGTCTTCCTCCCCGGAACTTCCACGCAGGACATTGTCGAATTCATCCACAAACGCATCCCGCGCCAGTAGTAACCTCCGCTCCACTCAAATTCACTTCTTCCCGCTCGTGTTCCGTTCCCGGTAAACCTTCCGCATATCACGATTGATATGTTTGATCCGCTGCTTCGCTTCCACCCGCGCCTCCGGATCCACTTTCCGTCTCAAGAATTCCTGTTCCTTCAGAAGTTTGCGCTGACTCTCCAGCCGCGCTTGGTCCAGCGTTCCCGCTCCCACCGCCGCGCGTATCGCGCATCCCGGTTCCGCTTCATGTTTGCAGTCGCCGAACCGGCACTGCGCCGCCAGCAAATCAATATCCGCGAAAACTTCGGCGAGCCCCTCCTCCGCGTCCCACAACTGCACTTCCCGCAGCCCCGGCGTATCCATCAGCAGCGCGCCACCCGGCAGAACAAATAGCTCCCGCACCGTCGTGGTGTGCCGCCCGCGGCTATCTCCTTCTCGCACAGCCTGAACCTCCTGCCGCGATTCCTCCAGAAGCCGGTTAGCCACCGTAGACTTCCCCACTCCCGAAGAGCCCAGCAGCACAAACGTTTGCCCCGGCGTGAGCATTTTCTCTAGTTCTTCGAATCCCTCCCCTGTCCTGGCGCTGATGAGATACACCGGCGCGCCCAGCGCCACGCGTTCTATCTCTGCCGCCCGTGCCAGCGGATCAGCGCACGCATCCGCCTTGTTCAACACCAGCGCCGGTTTCGCCCCGGACTCCCAACACTGCGCAAGGTATCGCTCCATGCGCCGTGGATTGAAATCGCCATCCAGCGCGGACACCAGCAAAGCTGTGTCCACATTTGCGGCGATCACTTGTTCCTCCACCTTCTTTCCCGGCGATTTGCGCACAAACCGGCTGCGCCTCGGCAATACTTCGAGAATGAGCGCGGACTTTTCCCCATCGCGAATTTCGACCGCCACCCAATCGCCTACAGCGGGCCATTCGGCATCCGCGTCCGCCGCCAGCCGCAGTTTGCCGCTTGCTTCCGCCCAACATTCTGCAAACCCTCCCGCCACCCGCCAGAATCCGCGTTGCTGCGCAATCACTCGTGCCGGCACGGCGCCGTCTACCGCTCCATCGTGCCAGATCGCATCAAAGTACGAATTCCATCCCCATCGAAAATTCGCTTGAAAATCAGCCACTGGAAATCCTCCCGCAGCCTGACACAACACACGGCTGCCGCTCGTGCTAATTCAAAACATCACGAACTGTGTTGGATCAAAAGAGCGGGAGGGAGGGACTCGGCTAAAACAAACGATCCGCGGAGGCACACCCGCCGGCATGAACTTTGCTCATGGTTCGCACAGGCGCCTCCTCGGTTGAAATAAGCAGCTTCCCAAGCATCACGGAACTGCTCACGCGGAGATCGTAGCAATCGAGTCAGTCTCCGTCAACCCTTCCTCCAAGCGTCAGATTGGCGCCAGCCCGTACTGGATGGCCGTGCCAAGCCGTGAAAGCCTCTCTGACCAGACTGAAAATCGTCCGCCGATTCTGGTAAATCAATTTCAGCCACGCCAAAGGCCCCATCTGCGGAAAATAAATTCCACGGAAACACATTCGAGCGATAAAAATATTGATCCGGTACCCCACCGGCTTGTCCCTCAACGATTCGACCGCTTGCGCCATGGCCTCCGGGCTGTACGCGCTGGCCCATCCGGCCTTCACCTCGGCGTGCGCTTCCGCGATGCTCATCCTTAGTGGAGTGTGTGCCATCTCAAACGGAATGAACTTTTGCCAGTGCTTCGGCCGCGTCAGCCTCCCAGCGGCCTCCAGTCGTTTGTAAAGCGGCGTCGCCGGCAAGGGCGTCAGCAAGCCAAAGATCGGTAAGCCTGCGGGCCAAGTCCGGATCTCCTTCAACGTTCTCTCCGCGACGCCCACCGTGTCGTTGTCCATGCCGAAAATAAAGGACGTAATCGCATACACGTTCCGCAGAGCAAGCCTCTGTAGCACCGCGGCATACTCCCCCGGCTTGTTGAAACCCTTATTCACGTCGGCGAGATTCGCGGGATCAATCGACTCCATGCCGATGAAGACCCACTTCCCACCGGAGGCCGCGATCAGGTCCACGAGTTCCTCATCGCGCAGAAGATTGGCACTGATCTGCGCCACCCAGTGCACCTGCGCGCCCGCCGCGATGATGTCGCGCAGCAGCGATTTCGTGCGCTTGATATTGATCGCAAAATTATCGTCAATGAAGAAGACGGCAATCTGTCCGCCCTCGCTTTTGGCACGAGCTTTCAAAAGCAGAAGTTCATTCACGACGCTTTCATTGGTGCGAAAACGGACGGAGTCCCCAAAAAATCCCGTGACCGTGCAGAACTCGCACCCATACGGGCAGCCGCGCCCAGACTCCATCGGAATAATTCGAAAAGTACCCCAGCCATCCCCGATTTTCTGCAGCGTGCGCGCCGCCATTTTCGGAACCAAATTAAATTGGTTCAGATTGATCTTGTCCCAGGGAATTACGGGATATTTCTTCAGGCTTGGCTTGCTCTCCTGCCCAAATGCATCCACGGGAGCATAAACATCCTTGAGCTGGCCGCGCGCGGCATCCTCCACTATCCTGGGCCAGGTTTCATCCGCTTCTCCGAGCGCCACCGCATCCGCGTGCCGCAGCCCTCCGTCTCGGCCGAGCGCTTCGTCAGCCTCCTCCGTAACGTGCGGCCCACCCATGACCACCGGAACGCCCACGGCGCGGATTGCGTCGGCCATGCGGTACGCCTTTGCGATCATCCGCGTCATCGCCCCAATCCCCACCAGCCCGATGTTGTGCTCCCGCACATAGCTCGCGATTCCGGCTTCATCCATCGGCTGCGCATTGCCATCGATCAGCACCACTTCGTGCCCTTCCGGAGTCAACGCTTGCAGCAGAAACATCCACAGATGCGGCATAAAGTTGCGTGTAACCCCATTGTCCGGGTTGTAAAGCAGAATTTTCATCCGTTCGTCTCCATCCCGGTGGCCGTTTCCTCGGTGCTGAACAGACCAAGGCCACTCCCCGGTGTCGGTTCATCAGCAGTTTGTCGAACGGGCACAACAAGACCCTAGGAACCGTTTTTAAGCGCACCACGGTCCCCTGCCTTGGAGGAGATTATTTTGAAGTTTCTATTAAAACTGTTCAATATTGAACAGTTTGTCTCAAACGCTATCTTTCATCGTTTTCTGCGGATTCGTCACCAACTCTGGTTCCGACAACTAGGGTATAACCTTCCCGTCCGAATCGCGAATCTCGACCTTGCCCAGATTCAGGTTCTTCATACCTTCTTCGATCTTCGCGCGGTCGCCTACCGCCAGCACGATCACCTTTTCGGGATGGATGTACTTCTGCGCGGCGCCCTGCGCCTGTTCCACCGTCACCGCATTGACCAGATCCGGCAGCCTCGAAAAATAATCCAGCGGCAAATCGTAAGTAAACAGCTCGGCAAAGCTCCCCGCCGCATCCGTTCCACGTTCGAAGCGCCCCGGCATCGATCGCGTGATGGAATCTTTGGAAAGCCGCATCTCCTCCGGGCTCATCACCGTGTCGCGCATCCGCCGCAACTCATTGAAAACTTCCGTCGTCGCGGGAGCAGTCACGTCCGTTCGAATGTCAGAATAAACGCCAAACGTTCCCGTCGTTCGCTGATAGCCGAAAAACGAACTCGCGCCGTACGTATAGCCATGTTGCTCGCGCAGGTTCATGTTGATGCGGCTGGAAAACAGCCCGCCCAGATCCGTGTTCATCACTTCGATCGGCGCGTAATCCGGCGTGGAGCGCGGCACTCCAAGCGAAAAACAGAGTAGCGTCGTCTGCGGAGCTCCCGCGCGGTCCACCAGAATCAGCCTGGCGTCCGTGGTTTCTGGCGCTGGCATCGCAGCAGCGGACGATTTGCCCGCCTTCCACGCACCAAACGCTTTTTCAAGCAACGGCTTCAGTGTCGCCAGCCTGATGTTTCCCGCGACAATCAGCGCGGATTCATTCGGCAGATAATTCTGCTCCCAAAAGTGCACCAGGTCTTCTCGCGAAATCGCTTTCAGGGATTCTGCGGTCCCGCTGTCTGGGTAGCCGAGGGGATCATGTGGCCCAAAGAGCGCCGCCGCCGCTACCCGCAGCGCCACAGAGAAGGGCTCGTCTTTTTCCTGCACCAGTGCCGCGAGCCGCTCCGAGCGCACGCGCTCAATCTCCGCCTTCGGAAAGCTCGGGTGCTGCGCGATGTCCGCCAACAGTTCCAGAGTTTCTGGAAAACTCCGCGACAGAGACTGCGTCGCCACCAGCGAATTGTCAGCCACAGCCCTCGAAGTGAGTGATGCCCCGAGGTCCGCCGCACGGTCCGCAATCTGCAGCGCCGACCGCGTCGTAGTTCCCTGCTGCAGCATCCGCGCGGTCACGCTCGCCAGGCCCGGCCGGTCCACGGGGTTCGCGCCTTTGCCCGAACGCAGTACCAAGCTTGCGGCTACCAGCGGCAAGCCGGGACGTTCGCTGTAGAGCACCGTCAGCCCGTTCGAAAGCTTGAACTGTTCGGGAACCGGAAGGTGCAGCGGGCTCTGTGGGCCCGGCTTCGGCGCATCCGCGCGCCAGGCCGCATCGGCATTCACCGGCTCGCCACCGGTTTTCGTGGTGTCTTTCTGCTCTGCCTTCGGAGTGGGAACTTCCGCGCCCAAATCCTGTTTGCCGGGAACGCCATACACAACCACACGCTGATTGGTATTCAGTTGGCCCTGCGTGAACGCTTCGATGGACTCGACGGAAGCGTTTTCATACCGCCCGATATCCGCCGCAAGAAAGTCCGGCGTTCCTAGATAGTGGTTGAAACTGTTCAACAGGTCAGCGACGCCTCCGAACCCGCCTAAAGTTTCCAAGCCTTCGATGATTCTGGATTCGATTCCATTGCGCGCGCGCGCCAGTTCCGCCGCGGTTGGCCCTTCCTTACGGAAGGTATCGAGCTCCGCGTTGATGGCTTTTTCCAAATCCTCTGCTTTGACTCCCGGCCGCGCCGTGGCTTGAATCTCAAAGACCGAGCCAAGCATCAGCGACTGTTGATTGGCCGAGACTTCCAGCGCGATCTGCTTTTCATAAACGAGTTTTTTGTAGAGCCGGCTGGATTTCCCGCCGCCCAAAATCATTGAGGTGAGATCCGCTTCCGCGTCGCCCGGCTTGAAGATCGGTGACGTCAGCCATCCCATGTACACACGCGGAAGCTGGACGTTGTCCTGGATAACCGCGCGGCGCTCCGCCGCAATCGGCGGCGTGTGCGCCGTGATCTTGGGCACCGTCTCGCCGCGCTTCAGGGGCCCAAAATATTTTTCCACCAACTCCTTCGCTTTCTCCGGATTGAAATCCCCAACAATCGCCAGGCTCGCATTGTTCGGCGCGTAGTAGAGTTTGAAGAAATTTCGCACGTCCTCGAGCTTCGCAGACTGAATGTCCCCGTGCGAGCCCATCACGTCGCCGTAATACGGATGACCCTGCGGGAAGAGCTGGTGGAACAATCCCTCTTCCACGATGCCGTACGGCGCGTTTTCCACGCTCTGCCGCCGCTCGTTTCGAACCACGTCCTGCTGATTCGAAAGGTTGGCCTGGTCCAGTTTGTCCGGCAAATACCCCATGCGATCGGACTCCAGCCAAAGCGCAAGTTCCAGCTGATTCGAAGGCAGCGTTTCGAAATAATTCGTGCGGTCAAAATCGGTCGTCCCATTGATGTCGCTTGCGCCTGCGCCTTCCAGAAAATGAAAATGCGCGTTGCCGGGAACGTGTTTCGAACCTTCGAACATCATGTGCTCGAAAAGATGCGCGAACCCGGTCCGCCCTGGTAGCTCGTTCGCCGGACCAACGTGGTACCACAGGTTTACCGCGACCATCGGAAGCCGATGGTCTTCGGAGAGAATCACTTCCAGCCCGTTCTCCAGCTGATACTTTTCGAATTTCAATTGCGGAACTTCGAGAGGAGCGAGCTTCGCTGCGGCCGACTTTGCAGCCGCTTTTGGCGCGGGCTTTTGCTGCGCCGGTGTTTGTGCCTGGCACAAATAGGCGAACGCCAACGCTCCGAAGAGCCCGAGCCACATGAATTTCCTGGTGAAGCCTTTCATAACGTTGTCCTCTCGTGACGGCATTTGCGGTGATTAGGCGAATGGCAGCGGTGTAGGCGGCCGCGGAAGCCTGCCAAACAGCTTACCTTTCCATCCGCGGAGTGCAAGTACTTTGCGATTCTATACGATTCGAACGAGGCCCAGTCAATTCGCACACCCTAGCCAAACCTCGTATACTGTCTCGCTTGGCTTTTGCAGCCGTCTGGATTGCTGATGCTGCAGGACGATTCTTGTGCGCGAGGTCGTAGCGTGTCTGCTTCGGTTCTGAAAACGAGTGCGAATCTGAAATCCCCCGACTTCGAAAAGAATGCCCGCCGCGTCGTCGATTTGCTGACGACAATCAAGAACGAGGAAGAGCGCATTTTCCAGGGTGGCGGTGCCAAAGCCATCGACGCGCAACACAAAAAGGGCCGGCTGACGGCGCGCGAGCGCATTACCAAGCTGATCGATCCAGGTTCGCATCTCTTCGAACTGGGGACCTACGCCGCGTTCGAAATGTACGAAGAATGGGGCGGCGCGCCTTCCGCGGGAACCGTCACGGGGCTCGCGAAAGTGTGCGGCCGCACCTTCATGATTATCGCGAATGACGCGACCGTGAAGGCGGGCGCGTTTTTCCCGATGACCGCGAAAAAAGTAATCCGCGCGCAAAACATCGCCATCGAAAATCACATTCCCACAATTTATCTCGTCGATTCCGCCGGAGTATTTTTGCCGCTTCAGGAAGACGTTTTTCCGGACACCGATGATTTTGGCCGCGTCTTTCGAAACAACGCCGTGATGAGCGCCATGGGCATTCCGCAAATCACCGCGATCATGGGGATGTGCGTCGCGGGCGGCGCGTATCTTCCCGTGATGTGCGACCACATTTTGATGACCGAAGGCTCGGGACTTTTTCTCGCCGGGCCCGCGTTGGTGCAGGCCGCAATTGGACAGAAAACCTCGGCCGAAGATTTGGGCGGCGCAAAAATGCACGCGCAAATCAGCGGCACGGTGGATTTTCGCGAGCCGGACGATGATGTCTGCCTCGCACGGATTCGTGCGCTGGTGGATAAGATTGGAGCGCCGAATCCTTCGCCGTTCAGCCATGTTGCATCGCGTGCGCCACTCCATTCCGCGGAAGAGATCTACGGAATATTTTCCAGCGATCCGGCAAAACAATACGACATGCGCGAGATTCTCGCGCGCATCGTGGACGCCGGCGAGTTCGAAGAGTACCGTGCGGAGTACGGCGAAACGCTGCTCTGTGGCTACTCGCGAATCGGCGGATGGGCCGTCGGCATCGTCGCGAATCAGAAAAAACACGTGCAAACTCTCGCGCGCGGTTCCGATCAGAAACGCATGGAATTCGGCGGCGTGATTTATACCGAGTCCGCGGAAAAGGCTGCGCGGTTTATTTTGGATTGCAACCAGAACCGCATTCCGCTTATTTTTCTGCACGACGTAAACGGCTTCATGGTCGGCAAAGACGCGGAGTGGAGCGGCATCATCCGCGCCGGCGCAAAAATGGTGAACGCCGTCGCGAATAGCGTTGTGCCAAAAATCACGGTGATTTGCGGCGGCAGCTTCGGCGCCGGAAATTACGCCATGTGCGGCAAAGCCTACGACCCCCGCTTCATGTTTGCCTGGCCCACGGCAAGATTCGCCGTGATGAGCGGCGACGCCGCCGCCAGCACGCTAGTCGAAATTAAATTGAAGCAACTCGAACGCGAAGGCAAAAAAGTCGACGAGAAAGTGAAGAAGGAATTGTACGACTCGGTGCGCGCAACGTACGAACACCAAACCGACCCGCGCTACGCCGCCGCCCGTTTGTGGGTAGACGCTATCATCGATCCTGCCCATACCCGCGACGCGCTAATCTGGGCCCTCGAAGCCGCCGCGCTGAATCCTGACATCCGCGAATTCAAGACGGGAGTTCTGCAAACATGATTAGTTTGCGTTCAAAGCGGCTTGCTACCGGAGCCTTACTGGCGCCACTCGGCCTCGGGTTCGGCTTTCTAGCCGATTGGCTGCACCGGAGATCGCTGAAGGCTGCCTATCCAGGTTGGCAGTTTATCGACGGGAAAGCACCTTGGTATATTCCCGCCCTCGTAATCGTGTTCTACGCCGGATTGCTTTTTGCAATCACTGCCATTATTTCAATTCTCTCCGACTACCTGCGGTCCAAGAGGACGGATGCCAGACACAGTTAGACTCGTTGAGTGTCCCAGGGACGCTTGGCAGGGATTGCCGGAACAGATTCCCACGGAGTACAAGGCCGAGTACTTGAAAGAGCTTTTGCTTGCGGGGTTCAAGCACATTGACGCGGTGAGTTTTGTTTCGCCGAAACATGTGAAGCAGATGGCGGACAGCGAAGAGGTGATGGCTAAGCTGAACGAGTTCGCAGTCGTCAGGGAGCGCATCCAACACAGTGAGGCGAAAGCACTGAGCAACATTGGGCAAACACCGCCCGCTGAGCAAGCGCCACTGGAAATCATCGGGATTGTTGTGAATGAAAAAGGCCTCGAGAGGGCGCTGGCTACCCCGGGCGTTACGACGATTGGATATCCGTATTCGATTTCGGCGTATTTTCGGCGGGCGAATGCCAACATGACGCGGGACGAATCGCGCTTGCTTGTGGAGAAACTGCGCAAGGAAACTCTCGCTGCGAAAAAAGATCTCGTCATTTACATTTCCATGGCGTTTGGGAATCCGTATGACGAGCCCTGGGGAGCGGAGATCGTGCAAGAAGCGCTGGAGTGGCTGAAGGATATTCGCGTGCGTACCGTCTCGCTGGCGGATACCGCGGGAGTCGCCACTCCGGAAATAATTGCCGGATTGCTTTGCGATGTGAAAGATCACGTTGCGGGCGTGGAGTTGGGCGTACATTTGCACAGCCGGCCGGAACAGGCGGAAGAAAAGATTCTTGCGGCGTATGAGGCGGGATGCCGGCGATTCGACAGCGCGCTTACGGGGCTTGGCGGATGTCCCTTTGCGGGAGACAATCTGGTGGGCAACATCGCGACGGAAGACGTGCTCGCGGCGCTGCGCAAAGCAGGGGCCGATCCAGGGATTGATTCGTCGCGGCTAAAGCGAGTTCTAGAAATGACCAACGAAATCCGCACCAAATACGCGCATGCTCCACTTGTAAATTGAGGAGGTGTTTTAAAAATGTATTCGACACTCCTTCTCGAAACGACTGACAATCTCGCGAAGATCACGTTGAACCGGCCGGAGAAGCGCAACGCCATCTCCACGCAGATGATGTCCGAACTTCAGGCGGCGCTCGACGAAATCGAAAAGAGCCACGCGCGCGTGGTGATTCTAACTGGCGCTGGAAAAGCCTTTTGCGCGGGCATGGACTTGGACATGCTTGCGAACATTGCGAAACAATCTCCCGCGGAAAACCAGGAGGATTCGCGGCGCATTGCAAAAATGCTACGTCGCATCTGGAGTTTTCCGAGGCCGCTGATCGCGGCGGTGAACGGCGCGGCGTACGCCGGAGGATGCGGCATCGCCACGCTCTGCGATTTGACGATTGCGGTTCCAGAAGCGAAGTTCGGCTACACAGAAGTGAAGATCGGTTTTCTTCCGGCAATTGTTTCCGTGTTTCTTACGAGACAGATCGGGGAAAAGCGTACGCGCGATCTGTTGCTCACCGGGCGCATCTTGGAAGCGGCCGAGGCGAAGGAATTTGGCCTCGTCTCGGAGATCGTTGCGGCGGACCGCTTGATGGAACGGGCGCACGAGCTTGCGGAAACATTGATTGCGGCGAGCCCGAGCAGTCTGACTCGTTCCAAGCGGCTGCTGGTATTCTCCGCGGCGGCCGGAATAGACCACGATCTCGAGCGCGCGATCCTCGAAAATGCGCGGATTCGTTGCACACCCGATTTCAAAGAAGGGCTCGCATCGTTTCTGGAAAAGCGCAAACCGGTGTGGCACGGCGAAACCGAAAAATAATGGACATGCGAAGAATCGAATATCACGACGCGATCGTAAGGGTGCGGTATGCCGAGACGGACCAGATGGGCGTGGTGTATCACGCGAATTATTTCATTTGGTTCGAGGTGGGCAGGGTCGAACTCATCCGCGCGTTGGGCATCGAATACAAGCGCATGGAGATTGAGGATGATTGCCACATCGTGGTGGCCGACGCGCACTGCCGGTATCACGACTCGGCGCTCTACGATGAAGTCTTGCGCATCCGCACACGGATTTCCGAGTCGCGAAACCGCATTATCAAGTTTTCCTACGAAGTGCTACGCGACGCGGACGGAAAAGTTCTAGCCAACGGAGAAACGACCCACGTGATTTGCGGAAGCAACGGCCGTCCGAAATTGCTGCCGGAAAAATACCGAAGCGTATTCAATTTGATCGCAGTGCCACAACCCGACCGGAGTCCGGCATGAACGTCGTGCTGAGCGGCAACGATCTCACCTTTGAACAGCTCTATGCCGTTGCGCTGCGCGGCGAATCCGTCTCGGTGGTTCCGGCAGCGATCGAGCGGATGAATGCTTCGCGCGCGGTCGTGGACCGGCTGGTGGCGTCAGGAGCGACGGCGTACGGAATCAATACTGGGTTCGGAAAGCTTGCATCGGTGCGCATTTCGATAGAACAAGTGCGGCAACTCCAGGTGAATTTGGTGCGGTCACACGCGTGCGGCCTCGGCGCTCCGCTCAGCGAGGTCGAAACACGCGCGATGATGCTGTTGCGCGCGAATGCGCTCGCCAAAGGCTTGAGTGGGATTCGCCCACGCGTCGTTGAAACGCTTTGCCAGATGCTGAATGCGAAGGTGCATCCGGTAATTCCTTCGCAGGGATCCGTGGGCGCTTCAGGTGATTTGGCTCCGCTGGCACATTTGGCGCAGGTGGTGATTGGTGAAGGCCGGGCAAACTTCCGCGGAGAAGTTCTTTCCGGCGGCGAAGCGATGAAGCGCGCGGGAATTACGCCGATTGTACTTGAAGCTAAAGAAGGACTCTCGCTGCTGAATGGCACGCAGGGGATGCTGGCGCTGCTTAGCCTGGCGTTACGCGAAGCTGACAATCTTGTCGACACCGCCGATGTGGCTGCTTCCCTTTCGCTGGATGCACTGCGCGGGAGCCCGGGCGCATTTGATGCGCGAATCATGCACGCTCGCGCATACGCGGGAGCGGCGACGACGGCGCGAAATCTGGCGCACTTGAATGAAGGCAGCCAGATTCGCGAGTCGCACCGCGCGGCGGAGAAAGATACTCGCGTACAAGACGCGTACAGTCTGCGGTGCACGCCGCAGGTGCACGGCGCGGTGCGGGATTCGCTGGCGCAGGCGCGGGAGATGGCCGCCGTGGAACTGAACAGCGCGACTGATAATCCGCTGGTATTTGTGCGGGATGCGAATCACGGCGACATCATCAGCGGCGGAAATTTTCATGGGCAGCCGCTGGCTATGGCCGCTGACCAGGTGGCGATAGCGATTGCCACACTCGGCGGAATCGTGGAGCGGCGCATCGAGCAGATGACGAATCCGCTGACGAGCATGCTCCCGGCGTTTTTGACGCCGGAGCCGGGGCTGAATTCGGGATTCATGATCGCGCAGGTGACGGCGGCGGCGCTGACGAGCGAGAACAAGACGCTGGCGGCTCCTCATTCGGTGGATTCGATTTCGACCTCGGGCAATCAGGAAGACTACGTGTCCATGGGCATGAGCGGGGCGCGGCGCCTCGATCGCATGCTGGTCAATTTGCGGCATACGATCGCCATTGAGCTGCTTTGCGCGTGCCAGGGGATTGATTTACTGGCGCCGCTGCAGACTGGAACGCTGGCGAAGAAGGCGCATGAGGCCGTGCGTGCCAAGTCACCCAAGGTTATCGAGGATCGACCGTTGGCGGCGGATATCGAGGCGGTGTCCGCGCTTGTGGCTGAGGGCAACTTCGCTGCAATCCTGAGTTGAGAAGAGCTTTACACAGAGAGCGCTGAGGACACAGAGATCACAGAGAAGAGCCCCTCCCCCGTTTTTCGTAAGTGTTGATTCTAAAGGAGTTGATGTTTAAGTAAGTGCTTTGGAATCAACACTTATGGGGAGATATCGCAAGTGTTGCTTCTAAACGAGTTAGGGGTTTACATAACTCTTGGGAATCGTCCGTAGATCCCAGCCATTGGCGCTTTACGCCGTCGGTGTAGAGCGAGATTAGGCTTAAAACGAAACTGCGGCAGTCGGACCCCGACCCGGTCGGGGTAAACTTGCCGCACTCCAAACGCAAACTTGCCTGAAAAAAGTATGTCACCGATATAGAAAACGTCAAGGAAAACATTCCGCGGCTATTAGGAGTGGGAGCGAACCGCCGATGGGCTGTAGGCCAGGGGATCAGTAAGAGCTGGCGTTCGGGGCTACGGCAAGGCAGGTTGTATGTCGGTTTTGCGAAAATCGTCGCCTTTAAAGAGTAGCGGCTCGCCGGTGGCTTTGGCGAGGGCGTAGGAAAAACAGTCGCCGAAGTTGAGACCAGCGGGATGGCGGCCTTTGCCGAAGTCGGAATATGCCTGGCGAGCGAGAAGGGCGTGGTCTTCGGTGACCGGCTCGACGGAAACTCTTGAGTTCCGAAAAAAAGAGTCGCATTGTCGTACGGCGAGATCCCCTGCGCGGCTCTCCGCGATGATGGAGGCCTCAAAAAGTGAGGCTGCCGAGACGCGGCACACAGGGGCGGCTGTAATGGCGCGAGCGAAAGCTTCCAATTCAGGCTCGCCGAAAACGACGGCGAGGACAGCGGACGAATCCAAAATCATTTCGGAAGGCCCTTTTCATCATAGAGAAGCTCGGCATGGTCGATATAGGGACCCTTGAACATCTCGGCGCCACGCTTGCCGATTTCCATGAGGGCATCATAGGTTGCGTCCTGTTTGCGGCGGCGGCGGACGGCTTCGAGGCGATCACGGATAGCTTGGGTCACCGCGGCGGTCATGGTTTCCCCGGTTTCGCGGGCCAATTGCTGAGCGAGCTTGTGTGCTTCTGGGTCTTTGATGTTGAGAGTCATTTTCTACCCTTACAGAATGTTTTCTACCCTTCTAGTTTACTTTCGCATGCCTTCAAACTCAAGAGCGAACCTTCTTTAGCCCGTCTTTAGGGTTTGCTTCAAACGAACGGGTCTAAAGACCTGCCACTACTAAAGACTTAGGCCAGGGATTGGAGGAAGAAGGTAAGCATACGGTAGCCGGCGACGTAGGAGAAGGGGGCGAGTTCGAGGGAGTAGTGGCCGCAGGGGAGTTCGAGGGTGCGGGGGTCGGCGCCGTGGCGGCGGAGGGAGTCGAGCATCTGGCGGGTGAGTTCAGGGAGCATGGTGGGGTCGTATTTGCCGTAGACCATAAAACACGCACGGTTAGCGCCCATGCCGCGTTCGACGTAGGGCATGGGGCTGATGGGTGCCCAGTATTCTCGGAGTTCGTCGACAGAGACGTGCTCTTTTAGACCCGCCCAAACGTGGTTGGTGGTGATTCCTTGGCTGACGACGTCGGCAAAGTAGGTGGAGACGTGGAAGAAGCCGCCGGCGCGGACGGCTTCGTCGTGGACGAGGGTGATGTATCCGACGGAGGAACCGAGGCTAGTGCCGAGGATGCCGAGTTTGGTGTAACCCTGCTGCTCGAGCCAGCGGAGGCAGCGGCGGGCGTCCTGGACGGCCTGGCGGTTGGCTTGAAGGGTCATGCCGATGTTCGGGCCACAGATTTGGTCGGCGCGCTCGTGGCCCTGGACCATGCGGCGATCATGGTAGGGCATGCTCATTTTGAGGACGGTGATGCCCATGCGCTGGATCCAGTGGCAGAGACCGTCCTGGCCGAGCCATTTGGCGTTCCAATTGGGGAGAAGGAGGACGGCGGGACCCGCGCCTAAGCGTTTGCCGCGCGAGCGAGTGGAAACGGTCTCGTGTGCGGAAAAGAATTGGGCGTGGACGGTATTGTTTTCGGGCCAGGGGGATTCGAGCGAACTGGTGAAGGTGAGGACGTTTTCGCGGTCGAGGCGGTAGTCGGGGGCGGGAGTGGTAGCGAACCAGTCTTTGCTGGTTTCGATGGCGTTTTGGGAGTAGCGGCGAAGGAAGGCGGCGGGATCGGGGTCGTGGGGGGAGCCGCCGATGTGCTCTAGGCCCCAGTGGAAGGGTTGGACGCGGCGATTGTCGTCGGTGGTCCAGCGGCGGTGCTCGTAGCGGCGGATCTTGCGTTCGTACCAATTCATAGAGGCGGTTGTCAGTTGTCAGTTTACAGTTGTCAGTGGGAGAAGACAAAAACCGGGCAAAACGAGAAATAAACGAATGAAAAGAAAAAAAATAACGCAGAGACGCTGAGAACGCAGAGGAGCGCGGAGAGCATGCGACAGAATTCAGATTCTCCTCGGCACAAAATCCAAAAACCTTGGCCTAACTGGACGACAGACGGGCTCGGAAAGCCAAGCGAAGGGATTTCAATGCAGAGTTCGCGAGGGAAGACGGAGAGCCAGGGAGAAGAAAGCGTTAGGGATGGGGCACGGGGGCGGCGGGGTTTGTTGAGGGGGCGGGGTGAGTGTGAGAAAGTCGAAATGTGGTCACGCTACTCTATATTTTCTTTTTTCTATTTGGGATTGTGATTGGGAGCTTCCTGAATGTCTGCATTACGCGGATTCCGGAAGGTATCTCAATTGTTTCGCCGAGTTCGCGCTGCCCACGGTGCGGGACGCCGATCAAGCCGTATGACAATGTGCCGGTGTTTGCTTGGATGTGGCTGCGCGGGAAGTGCCGGGCTTGCGGGGCGCCCATTTCGGCGATGTACCCAGCGATTGAACTGACTACGGGATTGTTGTTTGTGGCGACATTTCACGAGTTTGGGCTGACGCAGACCACGCTGAAGTGGCTGGTTTTCACGTGTTTGATATTGGTTCTGACGGTCACGGACCTGCGGGTGCGGCTGCTGCCGGATTTGGTGAATTGGCCGGGATTTGCGGCGGGGCTGCTGTTCTCTGCGTTTGTGCCGCCGGACCATGGGTTTATGCGGTATCTGCTGTGGAGATTATCGCACCGGGTTGTTCCTGAGTATGCGGCGGGATTGATTGACGCCGCATTGGGTGCGGCGTTTGGAAGTTTTCTGCTGTGGGGGCTGGCGGCGCTGTATAAGGTGGCGCGTGGGCGTGAAGGGATGGGGATGGGGGACGTAAAAATGATGGCCATGGTGGGAGCGTTTCTGGGGTTGCGCGGGACTTTTCTGACCATCCTTGTGGGAAGTCTCTTGGGAAGCGTGATTGGGCTTAGCTTGGTGCTGGCGCTGTACTTCGGGGGCTGGAAGAGCGCGCTGGCGAAACGGGCTAGCCGGCGCGGGTTGGGGGCGGAGAGAACGCTGCGGTGGTCGATTGCAAGCCAGTACCAGTTGCCGCTGGGGACTTTTTTGGGCGCGGGAGCGCTATTGATTGTATATGCGGTGCCGTTGCTTGCGGCGCACTGGCCGATCTTTAGTGGAATCGTTGTTTAGGGGAGCGGATTAAGAACTGAAAGTATACGGTTCAAAACCAAATCGAAGCAGAAGGAAAGAAACAAGGATAACGCAGAGACGCGGAGAAGCGCAGAGAATCGCAGAGGAAGAGACGCGAGAAGGAAAGCTCAGAATTCATGTTTGCTTTGCTCCAAGGCGGAGGGAACACACAGCATCTTTGGATGATTGCCGCGGCGTTGGGAATTGGATTCCTAGCGATTACGGGGTTCGTGGTGTTTCTGATGCGGCGGTTCCTGCAGAAGACGCGCGAAGGGCATCAGGAGGAAGTGCTGGAAGCGGCGCCGCGGACGCAGAATCCTTCGGCATTTATGACGGCGTCGATGCAAGGGGTGATTCAGAAACTGCGGGACCAGGAAAGAGAACTGGAGCGGCTGCACAAAATTGAAAAAGAGCGCGCCGAAAAAACGGAGCGTTTGAGCGAGGAAGTTACGCGGAACATGCCGGCGGGACTGCTGGTGGTGAATGCGACGGGAATTATTTCCAGCGCGAATCCGGCGGCGGAGCAGGTGTTGGGGATTCGCGGGCTGGGGTTCCGGCGTTACAGCGAGGCGCTAGGAGCAGAGTCGGACCTGACCAGGCTGGTGGCTGAATGCCTCACGTCGGGAAAGATTTTCCGACGTGAGGAGGTCGATCATTGCCCGCCAGCGGGGGATACGCGACGGCTGGGCGTGACGATTTCTCCGATTCGGCGCGGCACGGAAAAGATTAGTGGCGCGATTTGTTTGCTGACGGATTTGACGGAGTTGGCGGCGCTGCAGCAGCGGATGCAGTTGAAGGAAAATCTGGCGGCGCTGGGGGAACTTTCGGCGGGCATTGCGCATGAGTTCAAGAATGCGCTGGCGACGATTTCGGGGTATGCGCAGATGATTCCGGAGGTTTCGGAAAAAGATGCGGCGGATTATGCCGGGCGGATTCTACAGCAGACGAGAAACATCACGCATGTTGTGACCGAATTTTTGAAGTACGCGCGGCCACTGGAGATTTCTGGCGAGACGGTGACGCTGGAGACGATGGTGGACCGGGTGGTCGCGGAAGTGGCGGAAGCAATTCCGCAGGTGAAGATTCGCAGTGAGGGGGAGTTTCTGGATCTGGGCGGGGACGAAGGGCTACTGCGGCAGGCGCTGCTGAATCTAGCGCGGAACGCAGCGGAAGCGTGCGCGTTGGCGGGGGACGGCGGAAGTGTGGTGGTTCGCGGCGAGGTGATTCACGGGGAGGATTTGGAGTTCCAGCGGATCAGCGTGTTGGACAACGGTCCGGGGATTCCGGCGAGTGCGCTGACGAAGCTCTTTCGGCCATTTTTTACGACGAAGGCGAATGGGACTGGGCTGGGGCTGGCGGTGGTGCAGAAGATCATCGTGCAACACGGGGGAGAGGTGGAGGCGCGAAACCGTGCGGAAGGAGGGGCTGCGTTTATCGTTACGCTACCCTTGCCGCGGGGGGTGCCAGAAGCAGTAGAATCAAGGCAGGACAGCATCTAAGGGAGTATCGGGGTCTGCCAGCCGCTCCGGGAAAGCAGGGCCGTATGCGAGACAAAACTTGGGTTTCAGCGCTGATCGTAGTTGCCGTGGTTTGCCTGGCGGGTGTGCCGGGGCGTGCGCAGGCGCAGGGCTCTTCGCAACAGCCGAGTGGCGATCCGGTGGCGGACGCGGCGCGGAAAGCGCGTGAGGAAAAGAAGACGGCTCCGAAGCCGAAGAGAGTGTTTACGGATGATGATGTGAAGCCGGCGAATAGCGCACCCGCGAGCAGCGCGGGCGCTCCGGGGGCTACCCCGGCCGAGGGGACGCAAAAGGCGGACGACGCGGAGAAGGATCCCAATAGCGAGGCGGCGTGGCGAAAGAGATTTAAAGAGCAGCACGACAAGATTGACAAGGCGCAGAAAGAACTTGATGTGCTGCAGCGCGAGGAAGACAAGGCTCAGGTGCAATACTATTCCGACCCGACGAAGGCATTGATGGAGCAGAACACACGCAAGGACATCAATGACAAGCAGGCGAAGATTGAGGCGAAGAAGCAGGAGATCGTGCAGTTGCAGCAAGGGCTGGATGATCTCGAGGATCAACTGAGGAAGTCGGGCGGGGATCCGGGGTGGGCGCGGTAGTTCGGATTGTTAGCTGTTAGTCTTTAGAAGAAGTTTCCTCCTACAAACACCATGCCTTCGGCGCAGCGCTGTGCGTTGTTTGCTCGCGCGGCTGACATGCCACATGTGCATGATTCGCAGAATCTCGACGGCTGCTGAGGGATTGCACGGCTGAGGCGCTCCTCCGCAATTACCAAAGAGAATGCATACTTTATCGAAGGGTGGCATAGGCTGCTTCCCTTCTCTGCACATGTGTCTCGCGTTGTTCCCTGACGGCAACAGGATTCATGGTAGAAACGAAAGAGATGGAACCCCTCCTACTTGTAGAAGACAAGAACGAGCTGCGCGCGATGCTGCGGAAGGCGCTGGAGCGCGCGGGATATCAGGTGGACGAGGCGCCGGATGGCGCGGCTGCGATTCAGAAGGTGCGCGCGCGGCGGTATTTGCTGGTGATTACGGATTTGAAGATGCCGGGGGCTTCGGGGCTGGAGGTTTTGCGCGCGAGCAAGCAGGCGGATGCGACGATTCCGGTGATTCTGCTGACGGCGTTTGGGTCCGTGGAAGAGGCCGTGGCGGCGATGAAGGAAGGGGCGTTCGATTTTCTGCAGAAGCCGGTGGATTTGGACCACTTGAAGTTGTTGGTGCAGCGAGCGGCGGGGCAGCAGGAGTTGCTACGGGAGAATCTGCTGCTACGGGAAGACTATGCGGCGCGGTACGGATTTCCGCGCATCATCGGCGAGCATGCGGCAATTCGGGAGGTGAGCCAGCAGATTCAGAAAGTGGCGGCGACGGATTCCACGTGCTTGTTGCTGGGGGAAAGCGGGACGGGAAAAGAATTGTTTGCGCTGGCGATTCATCATTTGTCGCCGCGGCGCGAACGGCCGTTTGTGGCGCTGAATTGCGCGGCGATTCCGGAGGGGCTGGTTGAGAACGAGCTGTTTGGGCACGAGCGCGGGGCGTTCACGGGGGCGGGCGCGCGAAAAGTCGGGAAGATGGATTTGGCGCATCACGGGACGTTGTTTTTGGATGAGATTGGGGAGCTGCCGCTGGCGATTCAAGCTAAACTTTTGCGCGTGCTAGAAGAAAAACGATTCGAACGCGTGGGTGGAACACAGTCGATTGAAGTGGACGCACGGATCGTGGTGGCGACTAACCGGAATCTGCAGAAGATGGTGGAAGAGAAACTGTTTCGCGAGGATTTGTATTTCCGGATTTCGGCTGTGCCGATGACGATTCCGCCTTTGCGCGAGCGGGGGAACGATGTTCTGCTGCTGGCGGATCACTTTCTGGGAAAATTCAGCAAGGAGTTTTCGAAAGCCGGTCTGGAGCTTGCGGCGGATGCGCGGGAGCGGCTGCTTAATTACAGATGGCCGGGGAATGTCCGCGAGTTGCAGAACACGCTGGAGCGCGCGGTGATTCTGGCGGATGGGCTCAGTATTCGCGCGGACGGGCTGCAGCTGCCGGCGACGAAGCCGGATGCGGAGCATTTGCCGGCGGGGATGCTGCCGGAGGCTTTCAGCTGGGAGGGCACGCTGGAGGAAGTGACTGGGCGCGCCGCGGCTCACGTCGAAAAAGCGTTGCTCGAGAATACGATGCGCGAGTTCAAGTGGAATAAGACGCGGGCGGCAGAGAAGCTGGGCGTTTCGCCGAAGACGTTGCTGGGGAAGTTGCGGAGCGCGGGATTGGAAGAGTGAATGGTGGGTCGGGCAAAAGTTTTCATTTGTCAGTTTACAGTGGACAGTCACAAAGAATTTCATTTAGTTGCCGACGGCAGTTTTGTCTCCACGACTAGTAGCTCGCCTTGAGTGGTAGTCGCCGTTAGGAAGATTTGGGCGTGGTAGCTGGACGGATGGCAGTGTGGAGGGCGACGGTGCCGAAGGTCCAGACGCTGAAGGAAACGGATTCGTAGCCGACGCCGCTTAGGAGATTGGCGAGTTCGGGCGGGCGGAAGAAGCGGGCTACGGAGTTTGGCAAGTATTTGTAGGCGGCGGCTTGGCCGGAGATTAGGCCGCCGATTTTTGGCAAGACCTTGCAGAAATACCAGCGATAGAGATCCCCCCACAATCCTTCTGGTGGTTCAGTGAATTCGAGGATGGCGATGGTGCCGCCAGGCTTGAGGACGCGGTGAATTTCGCGGAGGCCGGATTCATAGTTGGAGAGATTGCGGAAGCCGAACGCGGTGGTGACGAGATCGAACGAGGCATCGGCGAATGGTAGGCGCAAGGCATCCGCTTCGAAAAAGTTGACGAGGACGCCAGAGTTTTCGCTTGTGCCAGCGGCAAGGGCAGCACTTTTTTGTTTGGCGCGGACTAGCATGGTGTGGGCGAAATCGGCGCCGATGATGCGCGCATTTCCTGCGCGCGCAAGGGCGAAGGCAAGATCGCCAGTGCCGCAGCAGAGATCGAGAACCAGGGCGTCACGACGGGCGAGGATGTAGCACAGACGGCTGGCGACGCGAGCACGCCAAAGGCGATCGAACTGCAAGGAAAGAAGATGGTTCAACAGATCGTAACGGGGCGCGATCTGCGTGAACATCTCGCGGACTTTTTTCGAAGCCTCGGCTTCGGTTGCGGCACCTTCGGGAAGAGTGCCCTTCACGGGCAAGGACGATTCAGGCACGATGCGTTCCCAAGAGATGTTCGCTTGCGGCGATCAGGCGCGGGGTGAAATGCAGGACGCGCTCGACGACGTGAAGAGGGACGGTGTCATAGGAGCGGGCCTCGCCAATGCGGGGCGAGAGCACGAAGCGGAGAATTCCACTGCGCGTTTTCTTGTCGGAGCGCATGGCGCTGAGCAGGCTGGCGGAAGAGACGCTCGGCCAGGCGGGAAGAGGGCCCATGCGGCGGACAAGAGCGACGATGCGGGAAACCTCGTCGGCGCGGGTCAAGCCAAGTTCATGGCCGAGGAACGCTGCGGCCATCATGCCCCAGGCAACGGATTCGCCGTGCTGGTAGCGGCGGTATTTCGTGACACTTTCGAGGGCGTGGGCAAAGGTGTGGCCGAAGTTCAAGATTTCTCGCAAGCCGGACTCGCGTTCGTCGCGGCTTACGACGCGCGCTTTGATTTGCACGTTGCGGGGAATTAGTTCATCGAGCGTTTTGGGATCACGGCGCAGAACCTTATCCATGTCTTTTTCGAGCATGGCAAACATCGGCGCGTCGGCGATGATGGCATGCTTAATGACTTCGGCGAGGCCGCCGCGAAATTCGCGGTCTGGAAGAGTGCGCAACAGCTCCGGGTCGGTCAGCACCAGGCGCGGTGGATAGAACGCGCCGACGAGGTTCTTGCCTTCCGCGAGATTCACGCCGGTCTTTCCGCCGATGGAGCTATCCACTTGGGCGACCAGGGTAGTGGGCACATGGACCAGCGCGATGCCGCGGAGATAGCTGGCAGCTACAAAACCAGCGACGTCGCCGACAACGCCACCACCCACGGCGACCAAGAGTGCCTTGCGATCGGCACCTGCGCGGCTCAAGGAGCCCGCGAGTTGCTCCACGCTGTGAAGATTTTTTGCGGATTCGGCGTCATCGAAGAGATGAACGGCGCTGTGTTTCGAAAGGTGGAGCCCACGCTGGATGGTTTTTCCGAGAGCGCGCCAAACTTTTCGAGACGACGCGACGTGGACGCTTGAGAACTTCCCGAGCGCAGAAATCTCCTGCGATGCGCGGCCGATGGCGCCGGCCACGACGACGTAGTTGCCGCCCGAGGACTTCACAGAAATGCGTTTGATTTTCATTGGAGAGGCATTTTCAATGTAACACACGGCCCACTCGGGCCGCACCGCGGTGCCGCATATTCATCCGTGCAATTTCTTCGTGCTACCATACGGGACGGCAAGCCCCGCACGACCATGACGCACTCCCACAAAACCTATCACGCAGACTATGCCGTTGTAGGCAGCGGCGTGGCGGGTTTGCGCGCGGCCATTGAATTGAGCGGCGCGGGGAGCGTGCTGGTTCTTGCAAAATCCAATTTGAATGATTCGGCTACGGCCTGGGCGCAGGGCGGGATTGCGGTGGTGCTGTCCGATGAGGATGAAATCGGGCTTCACGCGCAGGACACGATCAACGCTGGGGATGGGCTGTGCCGTGCGGAAGCGGTCCAGCTACTGGTGGAAGAGGGGCCGAAGTACATCACGGAGCTGATGGAGTGGGGCACGGAGTTCAATCGGGAAGGGACAAAACTGGCGTTTACGCGCGAGGCCGCGCACAGCCGCTCGCGGATCCTGCACGCAAACGGGAATTCGACGGGGCGGGAGATCACGCGGGCACTATTGGCTCGCGCGCATACGATTCCGCATCTGCATTTGCGGGCGCATGCGTTCACCACGGAATTAATCGTGGAACGAGGCCGTGTTGCAGGCGTTCATTTCCTGGATGAGGCTGACGGTTCGCAGCATGAAGTCCGAGCGGGGGCGGTGCTGCTGGCGACGGGCGGGCTAGGGCAGATTTATCGCGAGAATACGAATCCGGAATTGGCCACTGGCGATGGAATGGCCATCGCGTATGAAGCGGGCGCGGTGTTGTCCGACATGGAGTTCGTGCAGTTTTATCCGACGACGCTGGCGGTCAAGGGAGCGCCGCGTTTTCTGCTTTCGGAAGCCTTGCGCAACGAAGGCGGGGTCCTTCGGAACATCAGCCTGGAACGATTCATGAAGCGGTACAGCGAGGCGCAGGAGTTGGCGCCGCGGGACATCATCACGCGCGCGATTGCGATGGAGATGCACCGCACGCAGAGTCCACACGTGTATTTGGATTTGACCAAAAAGAGCGAAGAGTTTTTGAAGAAACGGTTCCCACGGATTTATGAAACTTGCGAGAGCTACGGGCTGGACCTGGCAAGCGATCTCGCGCCGGTTTGCCCGGCGGCGCATTACGCCATTGGGGGAGTGAAGAGCGATGTTTGGGGGAGGACTTCCCTGCCGGGGCTATATGTTGCGGGGGAAACTGCGGCGACGGGGGTACACGGGGCCAACCGGCTGGCAAGCAATTCCCTGCTGGAGGGATTGGTATTCGGGGCGCGGGCGGGACAGGCGATGAGCAAGGATGCTCCGGCTGGGAAGCGGCATCCGGGCGCGATGCCGGGGAGTCCGGTGCCGCTGCCGGGCAATTCGTCTGTGGCGCGCAAGGAATCAACGAAGGGTGCGGCGAATTCCTCGCCGAGTTGCGCGGCCCTCGCGAAAATCCGCGAACTGATGTCGCGCGAGGCGGGGGTTCTGCGGAGCGGGAAAGAGTTGGCGGATGTCGTCAAACAACTGGAGACGATGGAGCTGCCAACGTGCGAGAAGCCTACGCGAGCCGCGTACGAATTGCGGAATTTGCACGCGCTGGCCTTGTTGATTGCGCGGTCGGGGTTGGCGCGGGAAGAGAGCCGGGGGAGCCATTACCGTGCGGATTTTCCTTACCGGGATGATGAGAAATTCGGGAAGCATTCGGTGGTACAGAAGGGGAAGGATCTGCGGTTTGAGAATTGAGGATTGGGGGACGGCCCACCTGAAGGTGGCCGCTACTTGGACTGGAGTTGTTTTATGGATTCGAGGAAAACGTGGCCGACTATGGCTAGCGTCCGTGGGCTGATTTTGTCGAGGGCGTCTTGCGGGGTGTGCCAGTAACCGTTGTGCTCAAAGTCTCCGATGACGTCTACTGCGGGGACGCCGCGCTTCATGAAGGAATCGTGGTCGTCTTCGGCGGCCGCGGATTCGGCTAGAAAAAGGGACGAGTAACCCAGCCTGGCCGCGGTGTTCCAAACGAGATCGATCAAGGCAGGCGTAGAACTGGATTCGCGGGGGAACTGGGCGGTCCGGCCGCCAACGATGTCCGCGAGCATAAATGCACGTATCTTCTTGAGGTCGCCACTGGCGGCGAGGCGCGCGGCCATTTGGCGGCTGCCGTAGCGGCCATCGGTGTCGCTCCAATTCTGTACAGCTTCTTCGCCATCGAGGAAGGCGATCCAGATCGAGTAGCGCCCGTGTTGATGGCAAAGAAGTCGGGCAAGCTCGAGCATTACGGCGGTAGAAGAGCCGCCGTCGTCGGCGCCGACAAAGTTTTCCAGCTTTTTTGTGTCGTAATGTGTGCCGAGAAGAATGATTTCGGACTTCTCGCCGGGAATTTTCACGAGGAAGTTTTTCATTTGCAGACGGCCGGCGGGAGTGTCTGCGCTGAATGCATCCGTCTCGACGGTGCAGCCGTAGCTTTTCAGTTCCGAGAGCAGATAGTCTTGAACTTGTGCGATGGCAGGCGAGCCCGAGGGGTGCGGGCCAAAGCCGACCTGTTTGGCAACGTGGGAGAAGGCGCGATTGCCGTCGAAGCCATCGGTCTTGTCGGACAAGGGAGCGACGTCGGCTGCCTGAGGCGGGGCGGTCGCCACGGTGCTCATGAACGGAGCGGTGCTGGCCTCGGTGCTCTTGGACTTGCAGCCGACTAGAACTGAGAAGGCCAGAACGGCACAGAGTGCGATTGAACAACGATTTCTGTGCTGCGAATGCATTTATGGTGCCTCCACTGGAGCGGCCAGACGGCGCTCGCGCCGCCGCACGACAACCCAGGATACTGCGACACCAACGAAGTACAAGGCAACCAATATTGCCATAAAGACCAGCATCGTCGTGGCATCAGGTGTGGGCGTAAGAATGGCCGCGAGAAGGGCGATGACCAGAATGGCGTAACGAAAATTCTTGATCAAGAACTTAGGGGTGACGATTCCAAAAACAGAGAGAAAGAAAATCAGGATGGGCAATTCAAAGACGAGACCGAGGCCGAGGAGAATCATGAGGATCAAATCGAAATACTCGTTGATGCTAATGAGCGGAACGACTGGTCCCTGGAAACTGATCAGGAAGCGCAACACGTAGGGCAGCGAAACAAAATAGCCGAAGGCGATTCCGGCGAGAAAAAGAAAAACCGTGGAGAAGAGGAATCCGGTGATGGCGCTGCGCTCATGTTTATAGAGTGCGGGGGCGACGAAAAGCCAGATTTGATAGAGGATCCAAGGCGAAGCGATGACCAGCCCCAGGTAGACGCTCAGGGAGATTAAGAGATTCAGGTAGCCAGCGGGATGCGTGTACACCAGCTTTTGGTCTAAGTGCGCCTGAGCCAGCGCCTTGAGCATGGGCTTGGTGATCCAGTTGACGAAATGAGGGGCCACGAACCAGCCAATGCCGGCGCCGACGGCGATGGAGATTAGAGAATTGATGATGCGTTTGCGGAGTTCGCTGAGATGCTCGAAGAAGGTCATAGCTCCGGTGGCTTCTTCTTCGGGCGGAGTGATCTGCGTGTTGGGTAGGAGTTCGGACACGGGATCAGGCGGGCTGCTGGGTGTCGTGCGGGACGTCATGGGAATCGGTTACCAGGTCGGGTGCGGCTTTGATTTCAGCCGATCCTTCGGATGAGTGAGGGATCGCTTCGGCGACCGGGGCAATCACGGGGGCTTCGGTTGCGCCGGGTTCGGATGGGGCGTCGGGGGCAGGTGTCTCTGCGCCTGCGGGTGTGGCCAAAGTAGCGGGCTGGCTTGGAGCGGCGGTGGCTGCGGCTTCTGCGGCCTTTTTGCGCTCTGTCAGCAGGGCTTGGCGCTCCAGGTCGCGCATCTCTTCTTCGAAGGCGCTCTTGAAGTCCGTAGAGGCCTTGCGGAACTCGGCCATGAGCTTGCCTAGGCTACGGGCGAGCTCCGGCAGCTTCTGTGGCCCGAAAACGACCAGGACCACGATAAACACCACGATCATGTGAGGGACGCTCAACATTGCGATTGTTAGCCGTCTAAAGGTCCGTTGGCATCATAGAAAGGGCGCTAGTTGCTGTCAAACCGGAGTTTGCGGTGTGCTATAATTTTGGGGACAGAGCTCACGCGAGGTACGAATGAGATCAGAGCGTCGCGGACTTGTAATCGTTGTGGCGGTACTGCTGTTATCCGCTGTTCTGGGGGGCATTTACGGCCCCAACGTCAAGGCCACCACGGCATCGGCGGATGATTATCAGACGGCGGTGCGGGAGTTTACGCGAGTTCTGGACGTGGTCCAGAACAACTATGCCGAGCCGGTGGACGTGGACAAGGCCGTATACCAGGGCGCGATTCCGGGCATGCTGCGAATGCTCGATCCCCACTCGAATTTCTTTGATGCCAAGCAGTTTGCGCTCTTGCGCGAAGACCAGCGCGGCCGGTATTACGGCGTGGGCATGATCGTTGCGCCGAGGGAAAATCATACGGTGGTGATGGCTCCTTACGTGGGAGCGCCGGCGTACAACGCAGGGTTGCGGCCGGGGGACGTGATTTTGAAGGTGGATGACAAATCTACCGAGGGACTTGGCACTCCGGAAGTGGCGGACATGCTGAAGGGGCCAAAGGGGACGGTCGTTAAGATTGTGGTATCGCGCGAAGGGTATGCGGAGAACCTGACATTCACGGTGACGCGCGACGAGATTCCGCGGCATTCGGTAGACATTGCTTTTCTGCTGAAGCCGGGGATTGGATACATCCGACTTTCCGGATTTAACGAGACTACGGACCATGAGATTCAGGAAGCCTTGCGGCAACTGAACGCGCCTACGCTGGATGGTTTAATTTTGGATATGCGCGGGAATCCGGGCGGGTTGCTGAACGAAGCGGTCGCTGTGGGCGACATGTTTCTGGACAAGAATCAGCTGATTGTTTCGCATCATGGGCGGACTTCGCCGGAGCGGCGGTATTACGCGGTGCGCGGGAACCAGGGCGTGACAGTGCCGCTGGTGATTCTGGTGAACAATAATTCAGCATCGGCCACGGAGATTGTTTCCGGTGCGGTGCAGGATCATGACCGCGGGCTGATCGTCGGCGAGACGACGTTTGGCAAGGGGCTGGTGCAAACGGTTACGCCGTTGAGCGAGAACACCGGGCTGGCGTTGACGACGGCGCGGTATTACACACCGAGCGGGCGGCTGATTCAGCGCGATTACAAATCGGTTTCGCTTTATGAGTATCACTATGAGCGGAAAGTGCCGGAGCATCCGACGGAAGTGAAGCTGACGGACAGCGGACGGCAGGTTACGGGCGGCGGAGGGATCACGCCGGACATCGCGGTGCCGGCGCCCAAGCTGACGAAGTTCGAACAACTTTTGTATCGCGATGATGTGTTCTTCCCTGCGGAGACGGGGGTGGGTGGATTTACACGATTCTTCCTTGGTTCGAAACCGACAATCACCAAAGATTTTGAGGTGGATGACGCGGTGATGCGGAGCTTCCGCGAGTACTTGAGCAAGCACAATGTGCGGTACACGGAACCCGACATGGCCGACGATCACGAGTGGATCAAGCGGAAGATCAAGCAGGAAGTGTTTATGTCCACGTTCGGGCAGCAGGAGGGGTTCAAGGTGCTGCTCGAAGCGGACCCGCAGGTGCAAAAGGCTGTGGACGCGATTCCGCAGGCGCGGGCGCTTTACCAGAATGCGCGGAAGATTGTGGCGCAGCGGACGGGCGGATCGTTCGACCAGCCGTAAAGCTGGGTTTTAAAAATCGTTTTAGGAAAAGGGGTGCAGCGTGCTGCACCCCTTTTTTGTGAACAGGCGAGATCGCTGATTGGCATCTTGCTGGGCGTTTGCTAAAATTGGGTTGCTGCTCGTGGGCGAGTAGCTCAGCTGGGAGAGCGCCTCGTTCGCAACGAGGAGGCCGGGGGTTCGAATCCCCTCTCGTCCACCAGATTTCAAAGGACTTACATTATTTTTGAAACCCAGCGTTGCTCGTTTCGCGGACTGTGACTAATCCTTCGCAGATTGTTGAGAGCATCGCGAACGCGCTGAGAATCAATGCGACAATTTTGATGTCGATTCTCCGTGCTTTTGACTGAGGTGTCCCTCGCCAAGTCTCTATCCGAGCTTTTGGCGAGGGACAGCATTCAAACGCGGCGAAGGTATCCCTCTTTCTTCACGCGCGATATATTCTAAACATTGGGAAATACCGTTTTCTTTATTTTCCGAATCGCATTCTCATCGCGTTTATAAAAGGTCCACTGCTTAATCCGCTTTCCTCGAATCAGGCCTGCCTGCGACAGGACTTTCAGGTGTTCACTTGCAGTCGGATGGCTGACGCGAAGTTTTTCGGCAATCAAACAGCCGCAGACTCCGTCCCGGACAAGGTCCCCGGCGATCTGCGGAGGAAAGTGCGCCCTGGGGTTCTGCAGCCAGAACAATATTCCGAGCCTGTGCTTATTGGCCAGCGCCCGAAACACGCGATCTGCTTTCATTTTCTCTCCGAGCCAATTTGGTATTTGACATTAAGCTAAATCCCTAAATAATGTGGCACGGATTCTCCCATTTGTAAATCTGTAAACGTCGAAACGGAGATCCGGACGAAGGGACCAGTCAGAGAACTTGATTCATCGGAGGAATGAAATCATGGAAGTGCTATTCAATGATATCCGGTACGCCTTCCGCATCATGCGGAAGAGTCCCGGCTTCACTCTCATAATCATTCTCACGCTGGCATTGGGAATTGGGGCAAACACATCGATTTTCAGCATCGTAAACGCGGTGCTATTGCGTTCCCTGCCGTACTACGACCCCAGTCGTTTGGTGAAGATAACTTTCAACAATCCTGGAATAGGTTTGCGTGACATCCGCTTCTCTGTCCCCGAGTTGGAGGATCTGAAGTCAACAGCCGGTGTCTTCGAGGAAGTAAGCGTTGTCTTCCCCAGCAGCACCAACTTGACCGGCGCCAGACAACAACCGGAACGTCTTGAATTGCTCGGCGTGAGCCCCAACTACTTTTCCATGCTCGGCGCATCGCCGCAAATCGGGAGGCTATTTGACTCTCAGGACTTTGCGCTGGGTTTTGCAGAAGCAGTTGTGATTAGCGATGGCTTGTGGCGCCGCTCTTACGGCGGCGACCCGAATATTCTCGGAAAACATCTACAGCTGGACAACGATCCGTACACGATTGTCGGAGTGCTTCCTGCCGGATTTCGCCACCCCGGAAAGACGATCGCGAGGGATGTGGAAGTGTGGGTCACGACCGGGTTCAGCGCGGATCCTTGGCCGAAACCCGCGCGAAACGTGAGGGTGCTGCCCGAGGCAATCGGACGGCTGAAACCTGGCATCGATGTAACGCAGGCTCAGGCGAGACTGACGGCAATGGCCAGCGAACTCCGAACTGACTTCCCGAATGATTATCCTCCTGAGGCCACATGGTCTATCGAGATCCAACCTTTGCAGGACTCACTCGTAGGCAATGTGCGTCCCCAACTGCTGGTATTAATGGCCGCGGTAGTCCTAGTCGTGCTAATCGCATCCGTGAACATCGCAAACCTTCTACTGGCTCGCGCTTCAGGAAGACAGAGAGAAATGGCAATGCGGATGACGCTTGGGGCTGGCCGTTTTCGCATGGTGCGCCAGATGCTGACGGAGTCGCTGGTGCTTTCCTTGATCGCAGGTGTGGCAGGCGTGCTCGCGGCGAAATTGACATTGAGTTTCATCATTCACTTTGTTCCCGCTTCAGTTCCCCGGCTTGCCGAAGTGGGTGTCGACCGGACTGTGCTGCTTTTTGCTCTTCTGATTTCCATCTTCACCGGAATCATATTTGGGCTCGCTCCAGCTTTTCAGACAATGAAAGCCGATATGACTGCCGCAATTCGGGAAGGTGCTCAAGGCTCCGGTTACAGCGCTAAGACATTCCGGTTGAGGAGTCTGCTGATTGTGTCTGAATTGGCGCTTGCTGTTGTGTTGATGGTTGGAGCCGGCTTGCTCCTGCGGACTTTCTGGGGATTGCTTCAGGAGAATCCGGGTTTTAATCCTTCGAGAGTAGTTACTGCAAGCTTCTGGCTAGCGAACCCGAACGATCCCAAGACGGATGTGTATGGAGACTTCTCAAAAAGGACATCTTTTATCAGAGACGTCATCCGGCGTGTGGCCACGATTCCAGGAATTGATCGGGCCGCCATGACCTCGGATTTGCCAGGCGCACGTCCAACAATAACCGCCGCACTGGTGATTGAGGACCGCGCGGCCGATTCATCGCAAGGGTTAACAGCGGAAGTAATTCGAGTGAGTCCCGATTATTTCATGCTGATGCAATGCCCATTGATTCGTGGGCGTTTTTTCCTTGAAAGCGATGAGAGCGGAAAGCAGGAAGTAGCCATCATTGATGAGACTACGGCGCGGCGCTATTGGTCGGGCATTGATCCTGTCGGCAGGCGCTTGCGGTTAGGGGGGAATCCGAGCCTGCCTTGGGTAACCGTGGTCGGTATTGTCAAAGATATGAAGCAAGACGGATTGGACACAGATGGAGTCCCCCACATTTTTAGACCAATCTATCAGCAATCGGGGCGGGTAATGAGCGTCGTGGCGCGGACATCGCTTCCCGCATCACTTCTTGAATCACAGATTCGGATTGAGATACAAACAGTGGATCCTACCTTGCCAGTATTCAATATCCGCTCCATGAACGATGTGATAGATGTTTCTATTGCTCCGCGCCGATTCTCGGCGGAATTGGTTGGAGTGTTCGCCGCCGTCGCGATGCTTTTGTCCTCCATTGGCATCTATGGATTGCTGGCTTACATAGTTGGGCAGAGGTCTCGCGAGATCGGAATCCGCGTCGCCTTGGGAGCCCAGCGGCCTGATATTCTCAAACTCATTCTCGGCAAAGGGCTATTGATCGCCGGTACTGGAATTGCGATTGGATTGATCCTTTCTGCAATCTCAGCACCGCTGATTGCAGGTCTTCTGTATGGCGTTCATCCGATTGATGTAATCGTCTTCGTCACCGTCCCGCTGATTTTGTTGGTTGTCGCCTTTCTGGCCACTTACATTCCCGCTCGTCGCGCGACGATGGTGGATCCAATCATTGCCTTGCATGAAAGCTAGAACTGCCAGGCTAGAAACGTAACCGACTGCCAAGGAGAAGAAAGTGTCCGTTTACGAAAGGCTAGAGGCTCTCAACATCGCACTTCCAAAACTCACGCCGCCGGTGGCAGCGTTTGTACCGTTCCTGCGCAGCGGCAATTTGATTTTCCTGGCTGGTCACATTGCCAAACTCGACGGCCAGCCATGGGTCGGTCAGTTGGGTGCGAATTTAACGACCGAGCAAGGGAAAAACGCCGCACGCGCCGTGGCCATCGATCTGATGGGCACACTTCACGCGGCGGTCGGCGACCTTAACCAGATCAAACGTATCTTGAAGCTGATGGTGCTCGTAAATAGCACTCCCGCGTACACCGAGCAGCATCTGGTGGCCAATGGCGCATCGGAATTCTTCGCGGAGATTTTTGGAGAGATAGGAATGCATGTTCGCTGCGCCTTTGGGGTCGCTCAGATTCCGTTTGGAGCTTGTGTGGAGATCGACTTGATCGCGGAGGTTGACGATAAATGAAGTCCTATCGCTACACGGTGGTCGACGTCTTCACGACGGAGGCTCTGGAGGGAAACGCGCTGGCCGTATTCCCGGTCGCGTCAGACCTGAACCCTGCGACCATGCAGAAGATCGCCAGGGAACTCAACCTGGCGGAGACCGCCTTTGTGCTTCCGGCGACGCGCAAGGATTGCGCGGCACGCTTGCGCATATTTACGCCGGCAAAGGAGATGGTCTTTGCCGGTCATCCTACGATTGGCAGCGCGTTCGTATTGCTGCAAGAGGGCATCGTTCCGAAAGATAGCAACGCGTTCGTCGTGGAAGAGCAGATCGGCCCTATCCCCATCCGAATTGATGCCGGCCCGCGGCCGATGATTTGGTTGCGCACACCTCCTATTCGCGAAGGAAGATGTTATGACTTTGCTCTCTGTGCAGCAGCCCTCGGGCTGGAACCGCAGGACCTCCTTCCCATAGAACCGCAGCTCCTGAACGCCGGCAATCCCACGGTGATTGTTGCCATTCAAGATAAAGCGGCAGTTGATCGTGCCTGGCTTGATCTGGCGGGCCTGAAAACTCTTAAGGGAGGGGAGAGCGACCCCTTCTGCGTGTTCTTGTTCACGCCAACTCCCGAGGGGGCTTACTCACGGATGTTTGCCCCTGAATTTGGGGTCGTCGAAGACCCGGCGACGGGCAGTTCCACCGGGCCCCTGGCGGCCTACATGATCCGGCACAAGCTGGTGTCACCCCAAGCGGGCACGCGCTTCGTGAGCGAACAAGGGACAAAAATGGGCCGCCGGAGCTTCCTGCATGTCGAGATTCAGGGAGAGCAGAGCGCTGACGGCATCTACGTCGGCGGTCATGTCACGCCGCTTGTGGAGGCTGTGATGACGTTGGGCTCCCATAACGAGTCAAGCGGGAACTGAAAATGGTCATCACACCCGTATGATTGCGAACCAGGGTGGCTCGGTCTACTCCACGAGATTTTCGGCCGCATATGCAGTCTACCGGGGAGGACCCATGGCAGAGACGTTCGAAGCATACCGAACTCGAGTCCTAAGCTATCTTGGCGATGAGGAGCCCATCGGTGTGCAACAAGCCACCCCATCGCAACTCGATCGGCGTCTGCGCGATGTCGCGCCCGAGGAGTTGATCCGGCGTCCTGCACCTGAAAAGTGGTCCATCGCCGAGATCGTAGCGCACTTGGCGGACGCGGAGCTGGCGATGGGGTGGCGATTGCGAAACATGCTGGCGAATCCGGGCGTGGCC